>OKSM01000199.1_pt1 | contig 21159 bp, 16 predicted proteins | sample 1606281 | NCBI WGS metagenome assembly OKSM01 (sample SAMEA3879549, study PRJEB24766) | human gut metagenome | biome: human-associated habitat; feature: feces | place: USA | collected 1985/1987
CCCGCCAGTATTTTGATATTTATGAGAAATACCAACAGGAAAACAGAGAAGCGCTGATCAATGTCATAGAATTGCAGAACCGGCTGAAAAACGTTACGTTGGACTGGACGAACATGAAAGCTTCCAACCGGGAGCTGGAAAGTCTGGCTATGCATGATGAACTGACGGGACTGGCAAACCGGACCTTTTTACATGAATACTTTACGAGCAGTTTTGAACATGCCTATGAGGAACATGAGCTCATGGGAGTAGAACTCATGGATATTGATTTCTTCAAGGAATACAACGATCATTACGGACATCTGGCCGGAGATCAGTGCCTGAAAGCGATTGCCGGAGTTCTGCGGAAACAGCAGGTTCCGGGTAAGATTTTCTGTGCCAGATACGGTGGGGATGAATTTATGATCCTCTATACAGGAATGACGGTGGAGAAAATACGAAGAGTGGCGGAAGATATTTTGAGGGAGGTCCGCAAATTGAAACTTCCCCATGAATGCAGTAATTGCAGCAACTATGTATCGGTAAGCCAGGGAGTATTTGTGCGGATTCCGGTGGGCAATAGCAAGGAATGGGATTTCACATCAAGAGCGGATGATCTTCTCTATAAGACCAAAAGCTGTGGAAGAAACAGTATCTGTCTGTCCACGGAAAGGTTCAGAGATAAGTTTATAGAGATCAAATAAACAGCGCAGAATCAAATTTGAAATTTGATTTGCGATTCCTCCGACGAAAGGAATCGTCTGCGGAAAGGAGATTAGTATGTTAGTTCAGAAATATAAAGATATGCTGTCCGGAAAATCAGTGATTCGGCAGCTTTCGGAATTTGCTACGGCAAGGGGACAGGAAATCGGATACGAGAACATATTTGATTACAGCCTGGGGAATCCTTCCGTTCCGGTTCCCAGAGAATTTACTGACCGCATGATCCATATGCTGGCGACGAAGGAACCGTTGGAACTGCACGGCTACAGTCCCAGCCTCGGTATTACAAGCGTCAGGGAGGCAATTGCGGAGAACCTGGAGAAGAGGTTTGGGCTGCCTTATCGTAAGGAGCACATTTTCATGGCATCGGGGGCGGCAGGAGCGCTGGCACATGCTTTTCGTCTGGTGACGGAGCCGGGAGATGAGATCCTGACTTTTGCACCGTTTTTCCCGGAATATCATCCTTATGTGGATCTCACCGGGGCAGTACTGAAGGTGGTTCCGCCCAATCTGGAGAACTTCCAGATCAACTTCGAGGCATTTGAGGAGATGCTGACGGAGAAGGTCAAGGCAGTACTGATCAATACTCCCAACAACCCCTCCGGTGTGGTATATTCCACCCCGACATTGCAGAGACTGGCAGATATCCTGAGAGAAAAGTCACGGGAATACGGTCATATTATTTATCTGATCTCTGATGAACCTTATCGTGAGATCGTGTTTGAAGGTGTAGACAGTCCCTGCGTATCCTATTTTTATGACAATACCATCATGTGCTATTCTTTCTCCAAATCCCTGTCTCTGCCGGGAGAACGTATCGGTTATGTGGCAGTGAACCCGGCATGTGAGGATGCGGAGACCATGATCAATATGTGCGGACAGATTTCCCGCGGTATCGGACATAACTGTCCTCCTTCCATTATCCAGCTGGCAGTGGCACAGGTACTGGACAAGACAGCGGATCTGTCGGTGTATGAGACGAATATGAACATCCTCTATAAAGAACTGCTAGACCTGGGATTCACCTGTGTGAAGCCCGGCGGAACCTTCTACATTTTCCCGAAGGCGCTGGAAGAGGATGCCAAGGTATTCAGCCAGAAAGCATTGAAATATGATCTCGTTCTGGTACCGGGTGACAGCTTTGGTGCACCCGGATATTTCCGCATGGCCTACTGTGTGGATACCGAAAAAGTGGAGAGATCTCTGGAAGCTTTGCGTAAGTTCGTAAAGACCGAGTATGCAACTATCTAGAGTCACACAGCATATCGAAAAGCGAATCGTGCTTGCACGAATGAGCCTTTCGATATGCTGATGTGGTTCTGGATAGTTGCAGAAGCAGAAAGGAGAGTAATGAGAATGTATCAGGCAGGACTGGTATTGGAAGGCGGCGGAATGAAGGGTGTATACACCGCCGGCGTACTGGACTTTTTTACGGAAAAGGGAATTGATTTTTCCCACATCTACGGAGTATCCGCCGGTGCATGCCATATGTGCAGCTACCTGTCCAGACAAAAGGGACGGGCGCTGAGTGTCAGTGTGGATTATCTGGATACGAGACGGTATTGCAGCCTGGAAAGCTTATTGACCAGCGGAGATTTGTTCAATGTGGATTTCTGTTATCACCTGATTCCGGATTACCTGTATCCGTATGATTACGATACCTTTGAAAAATATCCCGGCAAGGCCTACAGCGTGGTGACCAACATCGAGACGGGACAGCCGGAGTATCTGCGTGTCCGTGATATCCGCAAGGATATTGACAAGATCCGTGCTTCCGCATCCCTGCCGTTAGTGGCACGGAATGTAAAAATAGATGGGAAGCTGTATCTGGACGGCGGCATCAGCGATGCGATCCCTTTGGAAAAATCAATCCTGGACGGCAACCGTAAAAACATTGTTGTCATGACCAAGGAAGTGGGATTCGTGAGAAAACCCGCCTCCGCATCGCAGTTAGGACTCATAAAACTCAGATACCTGAAATATCCTAAAGTATATGAACTCATGGCAGACCGACATATCCGTTATAACGAGTGCCTGGACTATATTGACAGACAGGAGAAAAACGGTCAGGCTTTCGTGATCAGACCTCATAAGAAGAGTGATGTGGGACGGATAGAGAAAGACAAGGACAAACTGATCGCCTTATACGAAGAGGGGTATCGGGAGACAGAAGCCTGCTATGAGGATCTGCTGGCATATCTGGAAAAATAAAAGCTCTGATTCGTCAGAAAATAAAAAAGATAGGAGAAACAAAATGTTAGAAATTATCAAGGCAATTATCTACGGTATCGTGGAGGGCATCACCGAGTGGCTGCCCATCAGCAGCACAGGACATCTGATCCTGGTGGAGCGTCTGATTCCCTTTCAGGAGACCAGTGAAGGTTTCTTCGATATGTTTGATGTTGTCATTCAGTTGGGAGCTATCCTGGCGGTAGTCGTTCTGTTCTGGAACAAGATCTGGCCTTTTTATATGAAGAAAAATCAGCAGACAAAAAAAGGTGGTATTGTAAGATCTAAAAAAGATTTTACGGTAGGAAATGTGGCACTGAGCATGGATGCTTTCTGGATGTGGGTGAAGATCGTTGTAGCATGTATCCCTGCGGTCGTTTACGGCCTGCTGTTTGATGATGCGGTGAGCGAAGCCTTCAAAAAAGAGATCGGAACCAGTGGAGTAACGGTCCAGGTCATCGTGGTAGCAGTTATGCTGGTACTGGTCGGTGTATTGTTTATCGTGATCGAGAACTGGAACAAGAATCGTGTACCTACCACCACAACACTGTCACAGTTGACCTACAGAGATGCATTGATCATCGGTTTCTGCCAACTGGTGGCTGCGGCACTGCCCGGAACATCCCGCTCCGGAGCTACGATCCTGGGTGCTATTATGATTGGTATATCGAGAACGGTGGCAGCGGAATTTACCTTCTTTCTGGCGATTCCCGTTATGTTTGGAGCGAGTCTTCTGAAGGTATTGAAGTTCGGATTTGCATTCACGGGAATGGAGCTTGCCTGCCTGCTGGTCGGTACAGTGATATCCTTCATTGTATCCCTGTTCGTACTTCGTTTCCTGATGGGATATATCAAAAAGCATGACTTTAAAGTCTTTGGATGGTATCGTATTGTGCTGGGTATTATCGTATTGCTGTACTTTCTGGTATTCGCATAACAGTTGACAATTATAGGGAAAAGGAATACACTACCCTTATCGAGCACCGAAATGCGGTACTTGTGAGGAGAATGAAAATGTTTTTTGTACATGATTCGTACAGAAGGGAGACGGTAACATGGCAGTAGTTAAGAAAACTGTAGCACCTGTAGCAGCTAAAGTGGAAGCGCCTAAGGCAGAAGTTAAGAAAGCAGCACCGACAACTCCAGTTAAGACAGAAACCAAGACCGCTGTGAAGGAAGCTGAGAAGGCCCCTGTAGCAAAGGCAGAAGAAAAAGCACCTGTAAAGGCAGAGGTTAAGAAGCCTGCAGCCAAGAAGGAAACAGTTAAGAAAGAGACCAAGAAGGCAGCACCTGCAAAGGCAGAGGCTAAGAAGCCCGTAGCCAAGAAGACAGAGTTAAAGAGTGAGATCAGCGTTCAGTTCGGTGGAAAGTCCTACTCTCAGGAAGAACTGCTGAAGATCGCCAAGGACGTATGGAAATACGATCTGAAGCAGAAGGCAGCTGACCTGACCAGCGTAGAGCTGTATGTTAAGCCCGAAGAGAACATGGTTTACTATGTAATGAACAAAGAGATCACCGGAAGCTTCTACATATAAACTATTCAGAGTAATAAAAAATAAGTATATATACGTTGAATGCTTGCATTCATAAGGATATATACTTATTTTTATATTACGAAGTAACCCTATGAGCAAAAGGAAAGCACCGAAGGTGCGGTTTTGCGAATAGGGTCTGAATAGTTTACCAGGCCCCAAAGTTGAATTTACCACTTTGGGGTCTTCGTATCTATAAAAATGTTAAAGGATGACAGAATGCAGAAAAAATCAGAAAAGATTATTTTTACATTATATCTGTTGGGATTTCTGGCACTGGCACTTACACTTGCACTGTTGCAGCCGCTGGCCAACACACCGCCGCTGTATGGTAATCCGCCGGATGAACATGCGAGATATCTGATCCCGCAGTTTATCTGCAAGTATGGGAAGATCCCTACGGGATGGGAGGAAGAGGTGCGGATTCCGGCCTACGGATTTTCCTATGCTCTGTATAACGTATTTCCCTATATCGTGCAGGGATATCTCATGCGCTTTGTGAGCCTGTTTACGGAATCGGAAGTGGTATTGCTCTATACCGCAAGACTGGTGAACGTAACCTTTGGCCTGCTGATGGCAGTAGTGGTATATTTGATTGGAAAAAGAGTGTTCCGGGATGACCGATTCCGTTGGCTGTTCTGCTTTGCAGTAACGTACCTGCCGGAGGGATTGTTCCTGCACACTTATGTGAATACGGATTCCTGCTGTATGTTATCCACGGCCATGATGGTATATGCTCTGGTATGCGTATATCAGGATGGTATAAATCTCCGCAACAGTCTGTGGATGAGCGGTGGTATTATTCTGTGTGCTCTTTCTTATTATAATGCCTACGGATATATCGTAAGCTGCATTTTACTCTTTCTGTTGTCCTTTTTGCAGAAGAAGGAAAACGGCGGCTATTTTTACGACTGGAAGAATATGCTGAAATACGGCTGTCTGATCGCCGGAGTAGTTCTGGCGGGGATCGGCTGGTGGTTCATCCGTAGTTATATCGTTCTGGACGGAGATCTGCTGGGACTGGCCACCCGGGAAAAGATGGCGATCCAATATGCGGTGGAGAGTGTCAATCCGCTGACCATGCAGACTTATCAGTCCATGGGTTATACGGTGCTGGAAATGTTCCGGGAACGCTACACACTGTCCGGTCTGTTCCACAGCTTCGTGGCAGCTTTCGGCTCCATGTCCATCTACGGAAGCATCTGGCTGTATCGGGCGTATAAAGCATTTTTTGTGCTTGGCACCGCGGGAAGCCTTCTGTATGTGATCTGCTATAAGAAGCGTCGCAAAATATCCGGAAGAGAATGGTTCTTCCATATTAATATGCTTTATTGCATTTTTATGCCGGCATTTCTGACGATTTATTATGCATACACCACGGATTATCAGAATCAGGGACGGTACCTGCTCCCAGCGCTGCTCCCCCTGATGTATTATATGATAAAAGGAATTCAAAAACTTTCGGAACTGAAGATCAAAGGCAGAACCTTTCCCCGGTGGCTGGTGAATACAGGGGTTGCGATATGTTTTCTGATCCTTGTCGGAGGCACAATAGATATGGTATATGTACGGGCACTTCCCGTATATCTGGAGACAGGACTGGTACTGAAATAGTGCCGGTCCTTTTTGTGTATACGATGAGCCAAGTACAGATTTGTGCTTGCACAAGAATCTGTATTTGGCGAATGAGGCTCTGAATAGTTTTTTTTAATATTTTGTTTAGAATTATTTTCGGGAAAATCAGTTGACAATAATATCCTGTAGTGATATTTTAGGGTAAGAAGATGTTAGCACTCCTTTTAGACGAGTGCTAATAATCCCAAAGGGAGTGATGGAATGCAATTGGATGACAGAAAAAGAATTATATTGCAAGCCATTATCCGGAACTACTTGGAAACGGGAGAGCCGGTAGGCAGCAGGACCATTTCGAAATATACGGATCTGAATCTAAGTTCGGCAACCATTCGGAATGAGATGTCAGATCTGGAGGAGATGGGTTATATTATACAGCCCCACACTTCCGCAGGAAGAATTCCTTCCGATAAGGGATATCGCTTCTATGTGGATACCATGATGGCGACCAGAGAGCAGGAAGTCAATGAGATGAAGGATATGCTCTTAGAGAGACAGGATAAGCTGGAGAACCTGTTAAAACAGGTAGTCAAGACCCTGGCTCAGAACACACAGTATGCCACCATGATCAGTGCTCCGCAGGTACATCATAACAAGGTGAAGTTCATCCAGCTGTCCCGGGTAGATGCCGGACAGATTTTAGCAGTCATCGTTGCCGAAGGCAATGTGATCAAGAACAATATCCTGGCGGTGAATCAGGAACTGGATGATGAGACACTGCTGAAGCTGAACATTCTGTTGAATACCCACCTCAATGGATTGTCCATGGAGGAGATCAATCTGGGAATGATCGCAGCAATGAAGCAGCAGGCCGGAATCCACAGTGAGATCGTCAGTGAGGTGATCGATGCCGTGGCAGATGCCATCAAGGCAGACGAAGATCTGGAGATCTACACCAGCGGCGCGAACAACATTTTCCGGTATCCGGAGCTGGCAGATCAGTCCAAGGCAAGTGAACTGATCAATGCTTTCGAGGAGAAGCAGCAGTTAGGCGGTCTGATCCAGGAATCCCTGGCAGACGAGGGCAGCACAGGTATCCAGGTGTACATCGGAGACGAGACACCGGTGCAGGGCATGAAGGACTGCAGTGTTGTGACCGCTACTTATGAATTAGGCGAAGGCATGAAGGGAACCATAGGAATCATAGGTCCCAAGAGAATGGATTATGACAAGGTCATCGGAACGCTGCGGACGGTGCAGAACCAGTTGGATGACCTTTACCGCAAAGAATAGACAGATTCCAGAAAGGAAAGTAAGAATGGCAGATCAGGAAAAAGAAATATTAGAGGAAGAAATGGAACAGGATCTTTCGGATGCCGAAGAACTGAAGGAAGAAGAGACAGAAGATGAGGAACCCGTGAGCAAGGAAGACAAAAAGGCAGCAAAGAAGCAGGCAAAGCTGAACAAAAAGGAAGATTCCTACAAGGAGAAGATCGATCAGCTGGAAGACAGAGTAAAGCGTCAGATGGCAGAGTTCGAGAACTTCCGTAAGAGAACCGATAAAGAGAAACAGGCGATGTTTGATACCGGTGCCAAGAGTGTGATCGAGAAGATCCTTCCGGTAGTAGATAATTTTGAAAGAGGTCTGGCAACGGTTCCCGAGGAATCCAAAGAAGATCCTTTTGTAGACGGTATGAACCGTATCTACAAACAGCTGATGACAGAGCTTGAGAATATCGGTGTAAAACCCATCGAGGCAGTCGGACAGGAATTCGACCCGAACCTTCACAACGCAGTGATGCAGGTGGAGAGCGATGAGTATGAATCCGGTGTGGTAGCCCAGGAACTTCAGAAGGGCTACACATATCATGACATGGTCGTAAGACACAGCATGGTAGGCGTTGTTCAATAATTTGATTATCACATATTTTTGAAAATAGAAACTATAAAATGAAAACAGAGAATAAAAACAGGAGGAAAATACGGCGCCTGCGAGGAAAAATGGGTCTCAAAGGTGCGTCTGCCCCGTGAGGACGAAAAACTTCCCTCGGCGGAAAAATGAATATATACACTTTTTGGCGCATATCCAATATAATATACAGTATAAAACACATGAATATTCATTATTTAAGCTAAAAAGATGAATATTTTGCGCAAATCGGATAAAATATGCAAATAAGTCTTGACATTTGCGCCAAAGGGTGTATAATAAATATCAGTAACCCGACATTGCGCTTTGAGGAGTGCAGTGCAAAAAAAATAAACGGAGGTACACTAAAATGGCAGTTAATAAGGAAAACATCAAAAAGGTCGTTCTCGCTTATTCCGGCGGTCTCGACACTTCTATCATTATTCCCTGGCTCAAGGAAAACTACAACAACTGCGAAGTAGTTGCAGTATCAGGTGATGTCGGCCAGGGTACGGAACTTGACGGACTTGAAGAAAAAGCCATTGCAACCGGTGCTTCAAAGCTTTACATTCTTGACCTTAAGGAAGAATATGTAAAAAATTATATTTTCCCTTGCGTAAAAGCAGGTGCAGAATATGAAGAATATCTTCTCGGCACTTCACACGCTCGCCCTTGCATTGCAAAGGGACTTGCTGAAATTGCAATTAAAGAGGGTGCTGACGCTATCTGCCACGGATGCACAGGTAAGGGTAACGACCAAGTAAGATTTGAGCTTGCACTTAAAGCGCTTGCACCTGAAATGGAAATTATCGCACCTTGGCGTGAGTGGGATATTAAATCTCGTGAAGAAGAAATCGAATACGCAGAAGCTCACAATATTCCGCTTAAAATAAACCGTGAAACAAACTATTCAAAAGATAAGAATGTATGGCATTTGAGCCACGAAGGTCTTGACCTTGAAGACCCTGCAAACGAACCGCAATATCTTAAAGACGGTTTCCTTGAACTCGGTGTTGCACCTGAAAAAGCACCTGATGAACCTACATATATCACACTTCATTTTGAAAAGGGTGAACCTGTTGCAATTGACGGTGAAAAACTCAGTCCGCTTGCTCTTGTGGAAAAGCTTAACGAACTCGGCGGAAAGAACGGTATCGGCCTTCTTGATATTGTTGAAAACCGTCTTGTAGGTATGAAGAGCCGTGGCGTATATGAAACTCCGGGCGGAACAATTATTTATAAAGCACATGAACTTCTTGAAATGATTACTCTTGACCGTGACACTTCACATTACAAAAAGCTTGTTGCTGAAAAGTACGGTGAACTTGTATATAACGGAATGTGGTTTTCCCCTCTTCGCGAAGCTCTTGATGCATTTGTTAACAAAACACAGGAAACTGTTACTGGTGATGTAAAACTCAAGCTTTACAAGGGCAATGTAATGAATGCCGGCGTAACCTCACCATACACACTTTATGATGAAAATGTTGCATCATTCGGTGATGACGGCGGTGCTTACAACCAGGCTGATTCAGCAGGTTTCATCAACCTCTTCGGCCTTTCAACTAAGGTTAAAGCTCTTCTTGACAAGAAAAGAGAAGCTAACGACTAATTAAAAATCATAATATCGGGCGAACGGACAATACTGTTCGCCCTTGATTTTGTTATAAGGAGAATAATATGGCACAGCTTTGGAAAGGCAGATTTAAAAAAGAACTTGCAAAAGAAACCAATGATTTTAACTCTTCAATCAAGTTTGACAGCAGAATGTTTGAAGAAGATATTAAGGGCAGTATTGCACATGCTACAATGCTCGGCGCAACGGGAATTATCGAAAAAAGTGAAAGTGACAAGATTGTTGACGGATTAAACGGTATTCTTGATGACATCAAGTCAGGCAAACTTGAAATAGATATGAGTGCCGAAGATATTCACACCTTTGTTGAGGGTGAACTTACCGCACGCCTCGGCCAAACAGGCAAAAGGCTTCATACCGCAAGGTCGCGTAACGACCAGGTAGCACTTGACATAAGAATGGTGCTAAAAAAAGAAATTGATGAAATAAGCGAAAAACTTAAATCGCTTATTGAAGTTCTTTGCAACAAGGCAGAGGAAAACAAAACAGTTATTATGCCGGGTTACACCCATCTTCAAAGAGCACAGCCTATAACCTTCGGTCATCACCTTATGGCTTATGCATCAATGCTTCTTCGTGATATTGACAGGCTTGCAGACATAAAAAGAAGAATGAATGTTTTACCGCTTGGCTCCGGTGCGCTTGCAGGAACAACTTACCCGCTTGACAGAAATATGGTAGCCGAACTTTTAGGGTTTGACAGTGTATCGTCAAACAGCCTTGACGGTGTATCAGACAGAGATTTTTGCATTGAGCTTGCATCTGCGCTTTCACTTATTATGGTTCATCTTTCACGCTTTAGTGAAGAAATCATTATGTGGTGCAGCTGGGAATTCAAATTTGTGGAACTTGATGATGCATTTTCAACCGGTTCAAGCATTATGCCGCAAAAGAAAAACCCGGATATTGCTGAACTTGTAAGGGGCAAAAGCGGGCGTGTATTTGGTGATTTAACTGCACTTTTAACCGTGATGAAAGGTATCGCACTTGCATATAATAAAGATATGCAGGAGGATAAAGAAGCAATATTTGACGCTGTTGATACAGTTAAAATGTGCCTTAACGCTTTCACACCGATGATTGATACAATGACTGTTCTTAAAGATAATATGAGGAATGCCGCAGCAAAGGGATTTATAAATGCTACCGACTGCGCAGATTACCTTGTAGGTAAGGGGTTACCTTTCAGAGATGCGTACAAGGCAACAGGTGAGCTTGTTGCACTTTGCATTGACAAGGGGTTGACACTTGAAACACTCCCTATTGAAGAATATAAAGCAGTATGCGATATATTTGATGAGGGCGTATACACCGCAATAAACCTTGAAAAATGCGTTAACGACAGGCTTGTTGAAGGCGGGCCGAGCGTTTCAAGTATTGAAAACCAAATTAAAAAAGCAAGAAAAATAATCGGAAAATAACCGAAAAAATAAAAAGTGCGTTCTCTTAATACGGGAACGCACTTTTTATTATCAGTTCTTATATTTTTCCGCTTGTAAATTAAACATATAAGCATAAGTTTTATTTAATTTCATCAGTTCGTCGTGTGAGCCTGATTCTATTATCTCACCGTTTTCCATAACATAAATTTTATCAGCATCTACCGTAGTTGAAAGCCTATGTGAAATAAAGATAACCGTTTTATCCTTTGCGGCGTCAAGCATTGCCTGATTAAGATTATATTCGGCAACAGGGTCAAGGTTTGCCGACGGTTCATCAAGAATTACATAAGGGCATTTTTTATAAAACGCTCTTGCAATTGCAACCTTTTGGCTTTCGCCGCCGGAAAGCATAACACCCTCATCATCAAATTCTCTTAAAAGTTCGGTATTAACTCCGTGCGAAAGAGGTTTGGTAAAGCCGCTGTGTTCAAGCGAATTCATAACTCTGTCACCGTCAAATATATCACTCAAAGCAACATTTTCACCGACAGAGCAAGCAAAAAGCTGAAAATCCTGAAAGACTGCCGCAAATCTGTTTCTATGGCTTTGAATTGTAACATCATTGATATTTTTACCGTCAATTTTAATTGAGCCGCTTGTTGAATCATAAAGCCTTAAAAGAAGATTTGTAAGCGTTGTTTTACCTGCGCCGTTAAAACCTACAAGTGCAATTTTTTCATAAGGCTTAATGGTAAGATTGATGTTTTTAAGCGTAGGTTCATCATTTCCCGGATATGTGAAAGACAGATTTTCAATCTTAATTTCCTTCGGCTCTCTGATTTTTGCAACATCTTTACCGTCTTTGATTTTGAAATCGCTTTTTAAAAAGCCACGATATTTTTCTATTAGCTTTGCCCGTTCACCAAATTGAGCAACACCCCATACGGTAAGGAAATTTATACTTATTGCAATTGAATATGCGCTGTTAAAACTTGCAACAAAATCACCCGGTGTAATCGTCTTTTTAACCAGCACAAGATAGCCGAGATAAAGCGGCAAAACAAACATAAAACCAACTATTTGCACGCCCATTTCCTGAATAAAATAAAGCCTTGGTATTTTAGTCCAATATTTCTTTTGATTGGCAATTACATCATCGGCAGCGTCATTATACCTGCTGATTAAAAGCGGATGAATATTATTCATTCTTACTTCTTTAGCATAATCCTGCAAATAGAAAATACGCTGAAAATAATCGGAACGCCTGTGATATTTTGTATTTTCAATTCGCCTTTCAACCTGTAAATCACTTATAATATGGCTGATAGGAAGAAAAATCAAAATAGTGCCGAGTATAATTACAAGGCAAAGCGGGTCGATAGTTAAAAGAATTGACGATACAGTCAAAAGTGAAACAACATTTGCAAAATACCGCCTGACTAAACCCAAAAGATTTTGAATATTGTCGCTTGAAGATTCAATAGTCAAAATAAAATTATTATAAAAATCAGGATTATCATATGACTCCAAATCAAGCGACTTTGCCTTTTCATAAAGCTGACGGTTAAGGTTAAAATACGCAATTTCCTTTTGCACATTCCAGAAAAATTCACGATATAAAAAGCATATCAGCTTGCTTATAATTAACAACCCTGCACAAACCAAAACAACATAATAAATACGATTCAGCCTTTCACCCGAAGCGGCAATATCAATAACATATTTTATTCCTAAAACGCTGATAAGTGTACTAGGTAAATTATTCATAACGCCCCAAATAAGCTCGCCGATAACAAGAAGCGGTGACGCTTTAAAAAGGAGTGACATAAAAAACATCATATTTGAAAACATACTATGCTCATCTTTTTGCTTTACTTTAATTTTCATCAGATACACCCTCCTTTTCATAATTTGAGGCTTGAAGAGTAAACATTTTTTCATATTCCCCGCCGTTTTTCATAAGTTCATTATGACTGCCCTGTTCAATAATTTTACCGTTTGAAAGCACGATTATATTATCACTGAGTACTGCACTTGAAAGCCTGTGGGAAATAAAAATAACAGTCTTACCCTTTGTTACATCAATAAGATTTTCATACATTTTATATTCTGCAATTGGGTCAAGAGCGGAGCTTGGTTCATCCAAAACAGCTATTTCAAAATCCTTGGCAAAAAGCCTTGCAGTTGAAACCTTTTGATTTTCGCCGCCCGAAAGGCCTGCACCGTTTTCATCAAATTCACGGGTAAGTGATGTGTCACCGCCGTATTTCAAGGTTGACACCTTGCTCCAAGCACCGCTTTGCTCAAGTGCTTTTTCGGCAATTTTTTTATCATTTTCATCACATTCACGACACATAACATTTTCAAAAACGGAAATTGCAAAATTTTTATAATCCTGAAAAACGGTTGCAAAAGCATTACGAAGTGAAGAAAGTTCATACTCTTTAATATCAACACCGTTATATAAAATTTGACCGCTTGAAGCATCATAAAATCTTAAAATCAATTTAACAAGAGTGGATTTGCCGGCACCATTTACACCTACAATTGCAAGGCGTTCCCCTTTTGTAAGCTTAAAGCTGACATTTTCAAGTGAATATTTTTGTGCGCTTGGGTATTTGAACGAAACATTTTTAAACTCTAAACTTTCAAATTTTTCAGCTTTTTTTGTGCCTGTTTTAATCTTTGGCTCGTATTCAAAACTCTCTTAAATTTTGAAAATAAAGTGCCATAAGAGTCATTTCATCAAAACATTCCGTAGTATCAATAGTAGCAATGCTGACCGAAGTTATTGATGACATCACGACACTGAAATTTGACGCAGTCATACTGCCAAGCGTAACAAATTCATAACCTGCGTAAGAAAGAGTACCCACAATCGGAATAACTTCACTGAAAAGTGAACTTACCATACTGTATAAAAACAGTTTAACTCCGTACCTTTTAAGTATTTTGGCTTTAATTGAGGCTTCAAACCTTTTCATAATCACTGCAAAAATGTTTGAAGTTCTTATATCCTTTGAAAAATCCCGCAAAAATACGGTTCTTTGAACATATGCTTTAACACGGTTGTTAGTTGTCATTTCCATATCGCGCTTATATACACATTTGCTTTTTGCAAGCTCGATAAAGAATACAAAAAATATAGGAACCAAAAAAAGAACATAAACCGGATTGATTACTGCAACAGTTGTAATTACGCAAATAAGAGCAATAACATCAGCAATAAAAGACGCAAAATCATAGCATATCAAATCAAAAAAACTATTTGTTAATACAAGAGTAGCACGCTGATATTTATCATAAAAAGCCGGGTCCTCATAGCACGAAACATCAAGACTTATCGCCTTTTCAAACACCATATTATGAAGATATTAAGGAATATCATGCGCTGCACACTTATGTAGAGGAACACTATCGGGCAGGAAAGACAAATTATCTTTTTGTGGATGAAGTTCAGATGTGTCCGCAGTTTGAATTGGCGATAAACAGTTTGTATGCGAAAGAAAAGTATGACATCTATGTGACAGGTTCCAATGCGTTCCTGTTAAGTGCAGATTTAGCGACACTTTTTACGGGGCGTTACATCGAAATTCATGTATTCCCGTTTAGCTTCCGGGAATATTGCAGGTACAACGAAGATATTCAGGATAAGGATAAACTGTTTGATGAGTATTCCATCAAAGGCGGTCTGGCGGGTTCTTATGCTTACAGAACAGAAAAAGACCGGACAAATTACATCAAAGAGGTTTATGAATCCATCGTAACAAGAGACCTGATACAGAAATATGCCTTGCCGGATACATTGGTTTTGCAAAGATTAAGCGAGTTTTTAATGGATAATATCAGCAATCTGACTTCATCCAACAAAATCAGTCAGCTTCTGACAGCGAACGATACACCTACCAATCATGTAACGATTGGCAGATATATTAAATATCTGTGCAATGCGTTTGTGTTTTATGATGTTAAGCGCTATGACATTCGCGGAAAGAAATATCTTGAAAACTCTGAGAAATTCTACCTTTGTGACAGCGGTATCCGCTATGCGGTTCTTGGCAGCAGAAATATGGATTACGGCAGGGTTTATGAAAATATAGTATGTATTGAACTGCTTCGCCGCGGCTATGATGTTTATGTAGGAAAGCTCTATCAGAAAGAAATTGACTTCGTAGCACAAAGAGGCAGTGAAAAAATCTATATCCAGGTGAGTGATAATATTTCCGGGCAGGAAACCTTTAACCGGGAAGTATCGCCGCTTCTTCAGATAAGGGATGCTTATCCGAAACTCATTATTGCCAGAACGAAACATCCGAAATACAGTCATGAAGGCATAGAGATTTATGATATAGCGGATTGGCTGCTGCAGGAATAAAAAGAGCATAACCCAGTTTTTATGTATAATTCCTCCGGTTTTCTACATACTACCTATACAGCACAAAATATGGAAAGTATGTAAGAAGCAGGAGGAATTTTTATATGCGAGCAACAGGTATTGTACGAAGAATAGACGATCTGGGAAGAGTGGTGGTTCCGAAGGAAATCCGGAGAGTCATGCGCATCCGGGAAGGCGACCCGCTGGAGATTTTTACGGACAAGGACGGAGAAATTGTCTTAAAGAAATATTCACCCATCGGAGAAATGGGATATTTTGCACAGCAGTATGCGGAAACGGCTGCCCAGAGTTTAGGCTGCGGCGTATGTGTGTGCGACAGAGATCAGATTATTGCGGTAGCTGGGCTGCCGAAAAAGGACATGTTGGGAAAAAGTCTTCACAAGGAACTGGAAAATGCCATTCAGAGCCGGAAGGCAATTTGTGCCAGGAAGGGCGACAAGCAGTTTGTCAGCATCTTAAATCAAGGTGACAGCGAATATGATATGCAGATTATCCAGACCATTATCGCCGAAGGTGATGCCATCGGAGCAGTCATTCTGCTGACCAAGGAAGAGGACAAAACCATTGGCGAAACCGAAAAAAAGGCAGCCATGATAGCTGCCGGTTTTTTAGGACGCCAGATGGAAGGATAGTTATTCACTGATAACACAGTTGCGGCCGGCTTTTTTGCCCTTGTAGAGCATGAGGTCGGCTTCTTTTAACAGATCGTTGATGTCGATATCGGCAGTAGCCTGTGCCAGACCTAAGGTCATGGTGATGCGGATCTCGTTGCCTTCATAAGGAACCTTAAGCTCCCGGATGCGGGAAAGCATGGCCTCCGCATAGGCGTTGGCTTCGGAAAGGGTGGCGCCTTCATAAATAAGAAGAAACTCTTCACCGCCCCAGCGGGCAACGCAGCCGCTTCCGTGCATTTCTTTTCTCATGACCTTGCCCACGGCCTTCAGGACTTCATCGCCGCATTCGTGACCATAGGTGTCGTTTACGGATTTGAAATAATCTATATCGCCGATGCAGAGTACATAAGGTGTGCCATTTTCCGTAAACCGGCGATGGGTCTCGGAAAGCTTCTGGTCACCGAAACGCCGGTTACTTAAACCGGTCAGGGTATCCTGCTCCAAAAGGTTGCGCAGAGAGCGCTGCATGCTTAGAGCGGAAATACCGATCTCGCTGAGTTCGTCATTCCGGCTTAAAACTTCCTGCCCCAGAGAAGCATTCAGGTTACCGGAGGCAATCTGGGCAAGGAAGGTACGGATTTTGTGAAGCGCTGTCAGGATTTTGTGCGTGTAGGAAGACGAAATCAGACACACAATCGCAATGCTGCACAGGGAAATGATTAAAATAGGAAAAATAGTTGCCTTTACCGTCCGGTTGACCTGGGCGCAGGGCATGCCGGCATAGACCATTCCCACGACGGTTCCGTCGCTGTTACGGAGAGGCGCATAATAGGCAAAATAATGGACTTTGCTGATGGTGGTATTGGTATAGAAGTGGGAAGAACCGCCATAGAAAACCTCCTGCAGGACCTTGGAATTGGCGCCGGTGCCCACGATGCGCTGTCCCTGTTCATCACAGATGGTTGTCAGGATACGGGTGTCTTCATAAAATACAGTGAATTCCACACCGGTATTTTCATGGAATTTGTCGATAACGGAATAATCGGAGGTGATATCCTGCTCCCCCTTGAAAAGACGGTAGCCGACATCTCCCTGCAGGGTGTAATCGCCGGGGTAGAGCATGTCATAGGAAGAGATAAGCATATCCGTCATGTTCTGAAGCTCGGTGTGAACCTGGTCGTACATGGCGCTCTGCACGGTCTTAAAGCTGAACATCATAATAATAAGCCCTAAAATGAACATCGGAACGGAGCTGAAAGCCTGTAATGTATAATACAGTTTACCTTTTTTCTTTATTTTCGCCATATAAAAACCCCATGTCTTTCTCATAGCCGTATTTTGCACGGAACCACACGATGATTATGTTTTATTATACTGCTTTTTTCCTCTATTGACAATGTCGCAAAGAAAGATTTATAATAAACACATTGAGAAAGACTGTGACGGAGACAGTAAGTTTTCAGGCGAAAGGATAGCGAGCCGGTGACGGTGCAAGACCGGTGCGAGTAGCGGATTACCCAAAATCACTCCCAAGTCGTGCGTGCCAAAGGCTCTGCCCGGTAGTGCGTGCCGGCATCCTGCCGTTATCGGGAACCATATACAAAAAGTGTATGTTGTAACAGGTGGTATGCGAGTCTGACCTCGTCCTTTTACGGACGGGGTCTTTTGTATTGCAGAAAAGAAAGGAAGAAAATCATGTACAAGAAAGTATCAACCGATTTAAACTTCGTGGACAGAGAAAAACAAATCGAAAATTTCTGGGATGAAAACCACATCTTTGAAAAGAGCATGGACAGCCGCAAGGAAGGCCCGACCTACACCTTTTATGACGGCCCGCCTACCGCAAACGGCAAGCCCCATATCGGCCATGTGCTGACCCGTGTTATTAAGGATATGATTCCGAGATACCGTACCATGAAGGGCTACATGGTACCGAGAAAAGCAGGCTGGGATACTCACGGACTGCCGGTAGAAATTGAAGTGGAAAAGAAACTGGGACTGGACGGCAAGGACCAGATTGAAGCATACGGCCTGGAGCCATTTATCAAGCAGTGTAAGGAAAGCGTCTGGAAATACAAAGGAATGTGGGAGGATTTCTCCGGCACCGTCGGTTTCTGGGCAGACATGGAAAATCCTTATGTTACCTATCATGACGACTACATCGAGTCCGAATGGTGGGCGTTAAAAGAAATCTGGAACAAGAAGCTGCTTTACAAGGGCTTCAAGATTGTACCTTACTGCCCCCGTTGCGGCACCCCGCTTTCTTCCCAGGAAGTAGCACAGGGCTACAAGGATGTAAAGGAACGCTCTGCAATCGCACGTTTCAAGGTAAAGGACGAGGATGCTTACATCTTAGCATGGACCACCACCCCCTGGACTCTTCCTTCCAACGTAGCACTCTGCGTAAACCCGGAAGAAACCTATGCCAAGGTTAAGGCGGCAGACGGTTATACCTATTATATGGCAGAAGCACTGTTAGACACCGTGCTGGGCAAGCTTGGCGATGCCGAAAACGGCGTTAAGGCATACGAAGTGCTGGAAACCATGACCGGTAAGGATTTAGAGTTCAAGGAATATGAACCGTTATTTGACTGTGCTGTAGACATCTGTAAAAAGCAGAACAAGAAAGCTTATTATGTGGTATGCGATACCTACGTTACCCTGACAGACGGTACCGGCGTTGTTCATATTGCACCTGCTTTCGGTGAAGACGATGCCAAGGTCGGCAGAAGCTACGACTTACCGTTCGTACAGCTTGTTGACGGCAAAGGCAACATGACGGAAGAAACTCCCTATGCGGGCGTCTTTGTAAAGAAGGCTGATCCCATGGTACTGGAGGATCTGGATAAGAAGGGACTTTTATTTGCGGCTCCCAAGTTTGAACACAGCTACCCTCACTGTTGGAGATGCGATACCCCGCTGATTTACTATGCAAGAGAGTCCTGGTACATCAAGATGACAGCCGTAAAGGACGACTTAATCCGCAACAACAACACCATCAACTGGATTCCCGAATCCATCGGCAAGGGACGTTTCGGCGACTGGCTTACCAATGTACAGGACTGGGCAATCTCCCGTAACCGTTACTGGGGCACCCCGCTTAACATCTGGGAATGCAGCTGCGGTCATCAGGAATGCATCGGCAGCCGCGCAGAGCTGGCGGAAAGAAGCGGCAATCCCGAGGATGCCAAGGTAGAGCTTCACAGACCGTACATCGATGCCGTTACCATGAAGTGTCCGGAATGCGGCGGCGAAATGCACCGTGTACCCGAAGTTATCGACTGCTGGTTTGACTCCGGTGCGATGCCTTTTGCACAGCATCATTATCCGTTTGAAAATAAAGACATTTTTGAGAAGCAGTTCCCTGCCCAGTTTATTTCCGAGGCAGTTGACCAGACCAGAGGCTGGTTCTACTCCCTGCTTGCAGAGTCAACCATTCTGTTTAATAAGGCGCCTTACGAAAATGTTATCGTATTAGGCCATGTGCAGGATGAAAACGGACAGAAGATGAGCAAGAGCAAGGGCAATGCGGTGGATCCGTTTGATGCACTTCAGACCTACGGCGCCGATGCCATCCGCTGGTACTTCTACATCAACTCCGCACCCTGGCTGCCGAACCGTTTCCATGGCAAGGCCGTGCAGGAAGGACAGCGTAAGTTTATGGGTACCCTGTGGAACACCTACGCATTCTTCGTTCTGTATGCGAACATTGACAACTTTGACGCATCCAGGTACACACTGGATTACAGTAAGCTTTCCGTTATGGATAAATGGATTCTTTCCAAATTAAACTCCGTAGTGGGCGAGGTGGATGACGACCTCGGCAATTACAAAATTCCCGAAGCCGCAAGAGCCCTTCAGGAATTTGTGGACGATCTGAGCAACTGGTATGTAAGACGAAGCAGAGAGCGTTTCTGGGCAAAGGGCATGGAGCAGGATAAGATTAACGCTTACATGACACTTTACACCTGTCTGGTTACCTTCTGTAAGGCAGCCGCTCCCATGATTCCGTTCATGACCGAAGAAATCTACCAGAACCTGGTTCGTAGCGTGGACGCTTCCCAGCCGGAAAGCATTCATCTGTGCGACTTCCCGAAGGTAGAAGAAGAGCATGTGGACAAGAAGCTGGAAGCCGACATGGATATTGTATTGAAGGCAGTTGTGATGGGCCGTGCGTGCAGAAACACCGCCAACATCAAAAACCGTCAGCCGGTTAACACCATGTTTGTCAAGGCAGAATACGAACTGACCGATTTCTACAAGGACATCATCGCAGACGAACTGAATGTAAAGAAGGTAGTATTTACAAACGATGTGCGTGAATTTACATCCTATACCTTCAAACCCCAGCTCCGCACCGTCGGACCCAAGTACGGCAAACAGCTCGGTGCCATCAAGAAGTACCTCGAAGGACTGGACGGCAATGCCGCAATGGATACCTTACAGAAGGACGGCGCCCTGAAGTTTACGGCAGGAGACGTGGAGGTTTCCCTTACCGAAGAGGACCTTCTGATTGAAATGACCCAGAAAGAGGGTTATGTCACAGAAGCAGACAACAGCATGACCGTTGTACTTGACACCAATCTGACACCGGAATTAATCGAAGAAGGCTTTGTTCTGGAGTTAATCAGCAAAATCCAGACCATGAGAAAGGATGCCGGTTTTGAAGTAACAGACCATATCCGCGTAGCATTTGCAGACAACGATAAGATAGAAGAAATCGCACAGAAACACGAAAAAGAGATTGCCGGAAAGGTTCTGGCAGACGCTCTGGGTGTAAAAAATGAACTTTCTGTTGCAAAAGAGTGGAATGTTAACGGAGAAAATGTTAAAATTTCCGTTGAAAGAGTTTAATGAGGAGGCAATACAATGGTCAAAAGCACGATGAAGTTTGATAAAGAATTGTTCAAGAGAAGCGTTTTGTATAATATCAAGACACTTTACAGAAAGACATTAGAGGAGGCAACTCCCCAGCAGGTTTTCCAGGCGGTATGCTATTCCGTAAAGGACCAGATTATCGACCACTGGATGGAAACCCAGAAGGAATACGACAAAAAAGATCCCAAGATGGTTTATTATCTTTCCATGGAATTCTTAATGGGCCGTGCACTGGGCAACAACCTGATTAACTTACAGGCATACAAGGCTGTAAAAGAAGCTCTGGATGAGCTGGGACTGGACCTCAAC
>OKSM01000218.1_pt1 | contig 20399 bp, 17 predicted proteins | sample 1606281 | NCBI WGS metagenome assembly OKSM01 (sample SAMEA3879549, study PRJEB24766) | human gut metagenome | biome: human-associated habitat; feature: feces | place: USA | collected 1985/1987
TAAAATCCCACTGAGGATAGTGCTTGTGTAAATACTCAATTAAAGAGGACAAGGCTTCATAGGCGTAACCGTTTCGGTGAACTTTATAAGAAAATGTGTACCCTAAAGAAATTGTGCCCTCGTTAGGCATAACGACGATTTCGCCAATCATGACATCCGTTTCTCTTAATGCAACACTAATCATAGTCGGCGATGCGATATTCAGGGCATTGTCTTTATTACGCTCGATCAAAGCAACAATATCCTTATAATCTTTCGTCTGGCCTCGTTGATATTTCGAGCATCGCTCGTTATTTCGATAATCAACCATCTGAATCGCATCTTTAGGACTTACATTTCTTAGTCTGAGCCGATTCGTTTCTAAAAAGGTCATCTTCTCATCCTTTCACATTCCGGCTTATGGGCCGAGTAGCCCTTTCTCAAAACCTCCTGTAAACAAAAAACGTACCCGAACCCTTTCTCATAGAGAATTGGGTTCGAGTACGAACTGTATGGTGGACGGTACAGGACTCGAACCTGTGACCTCCTGCACGTCAAGCAGATGCTCTACCAGCTGAGCTAACCGTCCATATTCTGTTTTGCCGAAATCAGCTAGATTATAATACCATATCTGATGCCATAAAGCAAGGACTTTTTTCAAAAATTGTAAAACTTTTTTGAAAAAGCATCCCAAAACCCGGCTTCTGTGCGGTGCAGCGCGGGTTTTGAGGCGGCGAGCGACAGCTTTCTTGTTGCCCCCAACCAGACGTTGTGCTATAATAGAAAACTATAATAGGAGTAGTGTCGGAAAGGGAACACAGCATGAGAGTTTTGGGCATCGACCCCGGTTACGCCATCGTGGGCTGGGGCGTGGTGGAGTATGCGGGCAACCGCTTTGCGCCGGTGGATTTCAGCGCGGTGTGCACGGACGCGGGCGTACCGTTTGAGCGGCGGCTGGACGAGGTGTATACCGGCATCAAGGAGGTCATCGAACGCACAAAGCCCGAGGTGCTGGCCATCGAAAAGCTGTTCTACCAGCACAACCAGACCACTGTCATCGGCGTGGCCGAGGCGCGCGGGGTCATTCTGTTGGCGGCGGCGCAGGCGGGGCTGCCCATCTACGAGTACACCCCCATGCAGGTCAAGCAGGCGGTCACCGGCTACGGCAAGGCCGTCAAAAAGCAGGTGCAGGAGATGACCCGGGTGCTGCTGCATCTGCCCGCCGTGCCAAAGCCGGACGATACCGCCGATGCGCTGGCTATGGCCATTACCTTCTGTCACACCAACGGCAACCAGCTCAACCGCTATACCCGCCGGGTGGCGGGACCGATTTAACCGATAAAAAGCTCCCCCTGAGAGGAAAGACTTCCCCCGCGCCGGGGGAAGATGTCGCGCAGCGACAAAAGGGGGAATCTGTCAATGCCGTAAGGCATTGACTGAGAGGGTTTTATTCAAATGATCTACTGTCTGACTGGAAAAATCGTGAAAAAAAGCCTGAACGCCGTGGTGCTCAGCTGCGGCGGCGTGGGCTACTATACCCAGTGCCCGGCCAGTGTGGCGGGGGCACTGCCCGGTGTGGGGCAGGAGACCACCCTGTACACCGTGATGAGCGTGACCGAGAACGATGTAAGCCTGTACGGCTTTGCCACCGAAGAGCAGCAGGCCTGCTTTGAGATGCTGACCGCCGTGTCCGGCGTTGGCCCCAAGGTGGGGCTGGCTATCCTCAGCGTCATGGAGCCGCAGCGGGTGGCGCTGGCCATCTCGGCAGGGGACCACAAGGCCTTTAAGGCTGCTTCCGGCGTGGGGCCGAAGCTGGCGCAGCGCATCGTGCTGGAACTGAAGGATAAGGTGGCCAAGGGCTTTGTGGACGGCATCTCGCTGGAGGATGTGGCGGGCACTGCCGCCGATACGCCCGCGACCCAGAGCAGCGCACAGGCCATTGCAGCGCTGGTGTCGCTGGGCTACAGCCAGAGCGAGGCGGCGCTGGCCATCGCAAAGATCGATGCCACGCTGCCGGTGGAAGAGATCATCAAGCTGGCCTTGCGTAGCATGGCAGGCAGGAGGTAAGCAATGCAGGACGATACCGCGCTGTACGGCGCAAAAATGATGCAGCCCGTCATGACCCCGGCGGACAATGAGGAAAATAACCTCCGCCCGCAGCATCTGGAGGACTACATCGGGCAGGAAAAGGCCAAGCAGAACCTTAAAATTTATCTGGAAGCCGCCAAGCGCCGGGGCGAGCCGGTGGATCACATTCTGCTCTACGGCCCGCCGGGTCTGGGCAAGACTACGCTGGCGGGCATCATTGCCAACGAGATGGGGGTGCAGATCCGCATCACCAGCGGCCCGGCCATTGAAAAGCCCGGCGACCTTGCCGCCCTGCTGACCAACCTGCAGGAGGGCGATGTGCTGTTCATCGACGAGATTCACCGCCTGTCCCGGCAGGTGGAGGAGGTGCTGTACCCCGCGCTGGAGGACTACGCGCTGGATATCATGATCGGCAAGGGCCCCAGCGCCCAGAGCATCCGCATCAACCTGCCCCGGTTCACGCTGGTGGGCGCCACCACCCGCGCCGGACAGATCACCGGCCCTCTGCGCGACCGCTTCGGCGTGCTGCTCAAGCTGGAGTTGTACAGCCCGGACGAGCTTTCCCGCATCATCATGCGGTCGGCGGGCATTCTGGATCAGCCCATCACCCCGGAGGGCGCTTACGAACTGGCAAAGTGCAGCCGCGGCACCCCCCGCGTGGCGAACCGCTTTTTGAAGCGCATCCGCGACTTTGCCACCGTGCTGGGTGACGGCATCATCGATCGGGACGTGGCGCTGCTGGGTCTGAAGCGGATGGACGTGGACGCGCTGGGTCTGGATGAGCTGGACCGCAGCCTGCTGCGCGCCATCATTGAGATGTACAACGGCGGCCCGGTAGGTCTGGAAACGCTGGCCGCCGCGCTGGGCGAGGAGGCCGTCACGCTGGAGGATCTGTGCGAGCCGTATCTGATGCAAATGGGCTTTTTGACCCGCACCCCGCGCGGACGCTGCGCCACCCGCCTTGCCTACGAGCATCTGGGCATGAAAGCCCCGGAGACCGGCAGCGCCGAGGAAAACGGCCAGCAGAGCCTGTTCTGACTTATTATATAGGAATTTGAAGCAGTAAACGGAAGGAGGACGCTATGCGCCCTGCAGATACTTGGAAAGACTACGAGCTGCTGGATGCCACCGACGGCAACCGGCTGGAACGCTGGGGAGAGACTCTGCTCATCCGCCCCGACCCGCAGGTGGTGTGGAAGACCCCCAAGCAAAGCCCCCTGTGGGCAAAGGCAGATGCCATCTACCACCGCTCCAATCAGGGCGGCGGCGAGTGGGAGTACCGTCGCCGTCTGCCGGAAAAGTGGAAGATCAGCTGCGGCGAGGGGGAGGATAAGCTCACCCTCATCGTCAGCCCCACCGGCTTCAAGCACACCGGCGTGTTCCCGGAGCAGGCGGTCAACTGGGCATGGTACCAACAGAAGATCCGCGCCGCGAACCGCCCGGTGAAGGTGCTGAACCTCTTCGGCTACACCGGCGGCGCTACGCTGGCCTGTGCCGCTGCCGGTGCCACCGTCTGCCATGTGGACGCCTCCAAGGGCATCGTGGCATGGGGCAAGGACAACGCCGTGGCAAGCGGCCTGACCGACAAGCCCATCCGCTGGCTGGTGGACGACTGCGCCAAGTTTGTGGCGCGGGAAAAGCGCCGGGGCAACACCTACGATGGCATCATCATGGACCCGCCCAGCTACGGGCGCGGCCCCGGCGGCGAGATCTGGAAGCTGGAGGATTGCATCTATGACCTCATCAGCCAGTGCGAAGAGGTGCTCAGCGATACCCCGCTGTTCTTTGCGGTCAACAGCTACACCACCGGCCTGTCTCCGGCAGTCATGGAGTATATGCTCAAGACCACGCTGGTGCCCCGTTTTGGCGGCAAGACCAGCTGCGATGAGATCGGCCTGCCGGTGTCTGCCACCGGCGGCGTGGTGCCCTGCGGCGCCACCGCGATTTGGGAAGAATAAAAATAAAATACTATCTCAGTCACGGCGACAGCCGTGATTGAGATAGATATATGCTAAGAATGGGGTACAGCCCCTTTCGGAGGGGCGCACCACCAGAAAGAGAAACAAAGCATGAGTGAAACGATTTTAACTGCTGAAAATTTGAAGTTCCGCTACGATGCCGAGCAGCCGGTCTACGCGCTGGACGGCGTATCTGCGCAGGTGAAGCGCGGGGAGTTCGTGGCGGTACTGGGTGCAAACGGCTGTGGTAAATCCACGCTGGCGAAGCACTTCAACGCCATCCTGCTGCCGGAGAGCGGCAAGGTGTATGTGGAGGGCATGGACACCGCAGACGAAGAGAAGCTCTACGATATCCGCCAGACCGTGGGCATGGTGTTCCAGAACCCGGACAACCAGATCGTGGCGACTGTGGTGGAAGAGGACGTGGCTTTTGCGCTGGAAAACCTCGGCGTGCCGCAGGACGAGATGCGCCGCCGGGTGGATGACTCCATGAAGATGGCCGGCATCTACGAATACCGCGAGCGCGCACCCCACAACCTTTCCGGCGGTCAGAAGCAGCGCGTGGCCATCGCCGGTGTGGTTGCCATGCGCCCGGACTGTCTGATCTTGGACGAAGCCACCGCCATGCTGGACCCGCGCGGCCGCGAGCAGGTGATGCAGACCATCCACTACCTGAACAGGAACATGGGCATCACGGTGGTGTCCATCACCCACTATATGGAAGAGGCCGCACAGGCCGACCGTGTACTGGTGATGAGTAAGGGTCATGTGGTGATGGAGGGCACCCCGAAAGAGGTGTTCAGCCAGACCGAGAAGGTGCGCAGTCTGCACTTGGACGTGCCGCAGGCCGCTGAGCTGCGGGACGAGCTGGTGAAGGCCGGCATCCCGATGCCGGAGGGCATCATCGACACCGGTGCCTGCGCACAGGCGCTGTATGAACTGCTGCAGTAAGGGGGGCGGACGAAATGGCAGATATCATTAAGGTAGAACATCTGAGCTACGTCTATAACCCCGGCCTGCCCACCGCAGTGACCGCGCTGGACGACGTGAGCTTTACCGTAGAAGAGGGCGATTTTGTGGGCATCATCGGGGCCACCGGCTCCGGCAAAAGCACCCTCATCACCCACATGAACGGCCTGAACAAGCCCACCAGCGGCAAAATTTATATCGACGGCCGCGACCTGTGGGCAGACCCGGAAAAGATCCGGGATTTCCGCTTCCTCACCGGGCTTGTGTTCCAGTACCCGGAATACCAGCTGTTTGAGGAGAACTGCTACAAGGACATCGCCTTTGGCCCCAAGAACATGGGGCTGGACGAGGCCGAGGTAGACCGCCGCGTCCACGAAGCCGCAGACTTTGTGGGCTTGGACCCGGCGCTTTTGGAGCGCAGCCCCTTTGAACTGTCCGGCGGTCAGAAGCGCCGGGTGGCGGTGGCCGGCGTCATGGCCATGAAGCCCCGCATCCTTGTGCTGGACGAGCCCGCCGCCGGTCTTGACCCGGAGGGACGGGACGATATCCTTTCCGAGGTGAAGGAATACCACAAAAAGACCGGCACCACCGTGCTGCTGGTGTCCCACAGCATGGAGGATATTGCCAAGTATGCCAACCGCGTGCTGGTGATGAGCAACAAGAAAATTGCCATGTACGACACGGTGGAAAAGGTCTTTGCCCGCGCTCCGGAGCTGCTGGAGCTGGGGCTGTCGGTGCCGCAGGTGACTAAAATTTTCCTCAAGCTGCGGGAGATGGGGGTGGACGTCCCGGCGGACGTGTACACCATTCCTTACGCGGTCAAGACCCTGCTGGAAGCCAAGCGCCGCCGCGATGCCGGGGAAAGTCTTGTGCTGCCCCGCAGCGCTGCCCGGAAAGGGGGTGCTGTCTGATGCTGCGAGATATCACCATCGGTCAGCACTTCCCGGGCAACAGTCTGGTGCACCGGTTCGACCCCAGACTGAAGCTTGTGCTGACGGTCGCCTATATCGTGCTGCTGTTTGCAGCCTCCAACCCCTTGGGGCTTACTTTGTCCATCCTCTTTTTGGGGGTCATGTACAAGATGGCAAAAATTCCGGTCAAGATGATCGGCAAAAGCCTGAAGCCCATTCTGCCCATCGTGCTGTTCACGGCGGTGCTCAACCTGTTTTTTGTCACCGGCGAGGGCGAGCCGCTCAATGCCTTGCAGATGCTTTCGGAGCTGTGCGAACTGGCCGTCGTGAAGGTCGGTATCAAGGGGGCTTTGATCAAGCGGGGCAGCGAAGTGGTCCACGTGGGGATCATGGCTGCAGCCAAGCGGGTCGATACGACGGGTGCGGGCGATCTGTATGCCGCCGGATTCCTCTCCGGGTTATGCGAGGGGCTGACGCTGCGTCAGTGCGGTACGATCGGTGCCATCGTCGCCGGGAAGGTGATCGAAGTGGTCGGAACGACTTTCAGCGAGGAGGCGTGGCAGCACGCTTTCCAGCTGGTCGAGAAAGTACGGTCGGAGAAATACCTGTTCTAAAGGGAAACTCTTATCGGCGTGCCGACTGTTTTTGTTATTGCATTACGGTAGTTGTTTGTGCCACTTTTAAGAGAGTAGAATTATGAAAGCAAAACGAATGTTGGCTTGGACTCTGGTCGCTGTTTTATCGGCGATGCTCGTCACCTCGTGTGCCTCCCGTTGCCCTCGTCACCCGAATTCGCCTTCGGTGCACCATTTTCATGAACGGCCGCATCCGCCTCACAAAAAAGCTCCGAAGCCCCATAAACATCCCCGACCGGGGCATAAGCCCGGCACGCCTCCGTCGCATGGGAAACATAAATAAAGATGTTCCTCCGCCGGATACTCGTCCGAACTATGGTCTGGGGTTTCGCCGCCTGTTTCACTGGAATAGCGGATACGTATGTACGGCTCTGTGCGGCAAGTCCCGCATCCGGAGAACATATTTGTACAGCAAAATTTTCTGATACCGGTTTGCAGCGATGCAACCGGTATTTTCACTGGCAGAGCCCCAAGTCTGCGTCTTACGGTTTTCGACCCGATATTCCCCGTGTGATTTGCCTCCGCATCAGGAGCAGATAGCGGGCTTTGGGGACGGAGAACCGCAATAGGAAGCCGAGAGCCAACAGGAGTGTCGCACCCCACTTGACGGCTTCGCCCGATAACAGACGCACGGTTTGCCCCCTCATTCCGGCCCGCAGGCGTTGGGTGCGTCCGACCTGGTAACATAATGATTCGAAGTATTCCCGGGAAATCTTTCGCGGCGGAATGATATGCCACATAATTGCTGTCGGAACATAGTAACAACGTTCTCCGGCATCTGCCAACCGCTGAAAAAGATCGCTCTCTTCGCCTCCGATCAGTTGCTCTCCGGTTCGCCCCAGCGAAGGGTCGAAGGCGCCGTATCGTTGGACCGTCGAACGCCGCAGGGCCATGTTGCCGCCGCCGGGAATACGTCCTTTCGGAAAAGGGCGGATCTTTCGCCCCAGGTCGATCGGATTGGCTATCGGACGTTCGGTATAACTCGACATCCAGGCCGGGCGTCCCGCAGGATATTCGGGTATGATAGGGCCTCCGGCCGATGCAGCGTCGGGGTAGGCGTCGAAGAGGGCGACGTACGAAGAGATGAACTGTTCGTTGATGCGTTCGTCGTCGTCGATGATGGCGATGTATTCGCCCCGGCTTTCGTCGATACCCCGGTTGCGGGCATGGGAGAGCCCCTGCCGGGTTTCGGTTACGATCCGAAGGTTGATTGCGGGATGTTCTGTTGCGAACGCTTCGAACCGGGCCAGCGTGTCATCCTGCGAATTGTTGTTCACGACGATACACTCCCACTCTGCGGCCGGGAAATCCTGCCGCACGACCGACCGGAGCGCTTCGACGAGCGCTGCGGAGCGGTTGTAAGTGGCGATGATGAGCGATAATCGGATCATAGGGCAAAGATAGTGAAAGCCGAGAGAAAACGGGAACTTGTTCCCAATTTTCCGAGGCGCATCCTATTTAAGACTATGTCAAAGATAGTGAAAGCCGAGCGCAGCCCCAAATTTATTTAAGTTCCTTTTCCTCCTCCTTGCGGGGCAGTGTACGCAAGCGTTCACTGCTCCCGTTTCGAGCGTCGTTTGAGCTTTGCCGAGTTTTCTTATCTGGGCCGACGGTTATGGTCCGATATACTTTCCCGGATGAAAAATACCCCTGCAGTTCGGGCAGGGGTATTCGGTCTGTCGGAATCGGTTTATTTCCGAATGACCAGGTATTTCGATATGCTCCAGAATTTTGCGGGATCGGTGATTTCGAGCGTTACCAGTTTGTCTTCGCCCGGTGTGAGCGTGTAACTCTCTTTGGGGTGCGAGGTGAGCAGCTTGGGCTTTTTGCTGCCCGTTTCGATTCGGGTCAGATTCCGCAGGTCGGCCGATGTGAATGCCGATTTGTCGAAGTCGCCATCCATGATGCTCTTGGTTTTGAAGAGTCCGTTGCCTTCGACGATGCGAGCCTCCTTGAGCTGCTTCATATCGGCGATGCAGAACCAGACGACATTGAGCTGACTATCCTGTTCCTCGATCGTAGTTTTTTGGCTGGCAGTGACTTCGTTCAATCCGGCGATGTCCTTGTTGAGCTCCTCGACCGTACCGGCGAGCTCCTCGATCTCGATGTTTTTTTGGGACAGCTCGGTCTGAAGCGATTCGATCTGTGCGACTTTCCGGGTCATTTCTTCCTGCAGACGTTTGATCGTCCCGGCCAGCGAAGCGTTCTTGCGGCCGCTTTGTGCGAATTGTGCTTCGAGTTCGGCGATTCGCTCCTTGTTTTGGAGCAGGATACCCTTGATTTGGTTGATCTGCGATACCATCTGTTGTTTTTTGTCCAGCGGCTTGTTTTCGATGTCGCTTATTTGAGTCATCACGCGGTCTTCGACTTCGCGGATCGACTGAAATCCGGTTTCGATCTCATTGAGGATTTCCAGCGTTTGATCGTACTTTTGCTCGACGGTGAGCAGCGAGTCCCGTTGGGCGAGCAGGGTCTGGTATTTTCCTGATTTTTCGACGCATGACACTGCGGTCAGCGCTACGGCTGCGAAAGCCAGAATAAGTCTGAATGTCTTCATTGGTATTGGAATTTGGTTTTTGCAATTAGAAATATCCAATCGTGTGCCATTGTATTCAAAATGTTGATTGATAATTTGTTGTTGCGATATTCGTGCGGTCGATGACTGTGGAATCGTGCCCCAAATGTGTGGAAGCTGTGTGGAAACGGGCCGTTTTCGGACTGTGTATCGCGGTACAGTCGGATTTCCGATAAGCGGAGGCGGAAGCTTCGGATAAATTGCAAAGCCCCGGCCTATGAAAAGCCGGGACTTCGTTCGATGTTTACGATTCGGGGATTATTTCAGGACTTTCAACAGTTCGGGCAGCAGGCAGGAAATCGTATTCTCGTTCTGTGCCGTGTAGAAGATGCCGTCGATGACGGCTTTTTCGTCCGTTCCGATACAGCTTTTGACGACCGGTTTGAGGAACGGATGCAGGGCCACCCGTCTGCCCTGTGCGATGCCGAGGTTGTCGAAGAGCAGTGCTGCGGCGCAATGCCCTGCGATCGTTTTTCCCTGGGCCGCAAAATTTTTGATGACGCTCAACATATCCACGTTGTAGGGTTTGTCTGCGTTTTCCGCGAATTTGGGCATGGCGTCGCCGCAGGCGAATACGAGGGCGTCGTATTCGTGTTCATGGCCTTTGAGTGAGGTGATTACATCGTCCGTCTGGAGGCGAAGCCCCGAGTTGGTTTTTACATTCGTGGTATCCGCTACCGCGAATGTCCTGAAGGGAATGCCGTTCTCGAAGAAGGTTTCCAAATACTGAAACAAGCCCGATCCGTTGACAGGGTTTACGACCAATACAGCTACTTTCTTTGCCATAATTTTTGAGTTTTATGGTTATTAATGATATGTTAGTTACTTTTGTAGTGCAAACATAAAATAAGTAATCGGGTTCTGCAAGAGGTGATTTTTTGGTAAGCGAGTTACAAAAAGGTAACCGATGTTGAACGACAAAGAGATAAAACCGCAAAAAAAATGAAAACTTTTTTACACGAGGGAATTTGCCCGATTCGGGATATCTTGAGCCGCCTCGGTGACAAGTGGTCGCTGCTGGTGCTGACGACGTTGTATTCGAACGGGACGATGCGTTTCAACGACATTCAACGTTCGCTCGGGGATATTTCGCAGCGGATGCTGACTGTCACCCTGCGTTCGCTCGAAGCGGACGGGCTGGTCCATAGAGAGGTCTATCCCGAAGTGCCGCCCCGCGTCGAGTATCGTTTGACCGATTCCGGGGGCGATCTGATGCCGTATCTGAACAATCTGGTGGAGTGGGCGTTGAAGAACACGCCGGCCATTCTGGAACGGCGTGCGCAGGCGGTGCGGGCGAAGTGATCTGCCGGAGGTATAAGAAAAGTGTTTGCAGCGGATTCGGATACCGTGCTGCAAACACTTGCTTATTTAGTAGGTGTGGGGAGGAGGCTTTTCCTACAAGCTGTCCCCGAAATCCTTGCGGAATTTCTCCATCAGGCGTGCCGGCCAATCGGTAGTCGGCTCCAGACCGCCCATGAAGAACCGGAGCACGGGCGGCTCGTAGGTGAAGCGCAGACCGCCGATCAGGTGACGGTTCTCGTAGAGCCACTCCAGACGGTCGATGACGTATTTGATCTGGGAAAGCGTGAATACGCGGCGCGGGCAGGCGAGGCGTACCAGCTCGACGTCGGCCAGGATCTCTTTGCCGTTCTCGTCGCGGACGCTCGATACCGTACCGCGCTCCATACCGCGTACGCCCGAGCAGAGGTAGAGGGCTGCGGCCAGTGCTCCGGCGGGGTACTCCTCCTGCGGGATATGCTCGCAGAATTTCATGGCGTCCAGGTGTCCGCCCAGGACGCCGGCCGGAGTCACGACGGGAATGCCTTTCGGATCGAGCGTGTTCACCAGGTAGCGGATGGTGTCGATACTCTGGCAGATGACGGTTTCGTCCTGTGTTTCGTAGAGGCCTACGGCCATCGCTTCGATTTCACGAACCGAAATACCGCCGTAGGTAAGGAAGCCTTCGAACAGAGGAATCATAGCTTCCATTTTATTGTAAAGTTCCCTGCGGTTGGTGCAGATGCCGCCGCCGCGCGAGGAGCTGAGTTTGCGGGCCGAGAAGTAAACCAGATCGGCCAGTCCGGTCATTGCCTTGATGATGTCGGCCATCGAATTCTCTTTCCAGTGCTCTTCGCGTTGCTGGATCAGGTAAGCGTTTTCACCCAACAGACTGGCGTCGAGTACCAGCATCAGGTTGTATTTGTCCGCGATGCGGCGCACGTCCATCAGGTTGGACATCGAGAAGGGCTGGCCGCCGATCAGGTTGGTCGAGGCTTCCATGCGGATGAACGGAATGTTCTCCACGCCTGTTTCGGTGATGAATTTTTCAAGTTTTTCAATGTCCATATTGCCCTTGAAGGGGTTGTCGGAGTGCAGTTCGAGACCTGCGTCGGAGATCAGCTCCACGATTTTACCGCCGTTCTCCTGGATGTGAGCCAGAGTCGTGGTGAAGTGGTAGTTCATGGGTACCGTCTGACCGGGCTTGATGAAAGTACGCGCAATGATGTTCTCCGCAGCGCGTCCTTGGTGGACAGGCAACAGGTATTTCTTACCCAGTACGTCTTCCACAGCTTTCTGCAAACGCACGAAAGACTGCGAACCCGCATAGGCGTCGTCGGCGCGGAGCATCGCCGCGAGCTGGTTGTCGCTCATGGCATTGGTACCGCTGTCGGTTAACATGTCGAGGAAAACATCGGTCGTCTGTAAACGGAAGGTGTTGAAGCCGCCCTCTTTCAGGGCATCGAGACGACGTTCGATAGGAACGAGATGCAATTTTTGTACTACGCGCACTTTGTGCAATTCCAAAGGCAGATCTTCGCCTCTGAAAAACTTGACATTTTTCATTCTTTAATATAAGTTAGAAATTAAGGGTCTGAATACAGGCAATAATAATAACCGTCGTCCATAGCGGGTAGGGTAATTATGTTTTATATAATTCAGTTGTTTTTGAGGCGTGCGGCTATTGTTCCCGTCGCACGGTCCGGTTAAAAACAAATAAAGTATCCCGCAGGATACTTTATCGCAGTAGGCTGTCGGAAAATTTTCGGTCGAAAACCGAATTCCGTTCCATAGTACCCGGAGCCGGGATCGAACCGGCACAACATTGCTGTCATTGGTGTTTGAGACCAACGCGTCTACCAATTCCGCCATCCGGGCTGCTAAATCGGTGATTTGCTCTGCAAAAGTAATGATTTATCGAGGAACTCCAAATTTTTTTCGCATTTTTCTGCGTCCTTACTGTCTGCCGAAGTGGACGAGGAGCCTGGCGGCCTTGGCCGGTCCGACGAGTGCCGAGAGTTCTTCGGTGGGGGCCGTGCGGATTTTCTCTACCGTACGGAAATGGCGCAACAGGAGCTCTATGGTCTTCGGGCCGACTCCTTCGATATTTTCCAGTTCACTGTGAATGAAAGCTTTGCTTCGCTTCTGCCGGTGGAAGGTGATGCCGAAGCGATGGGCTTCGTCGCGGATGTGACACACCACTTTGAGCGGTTCACCCGTACGGCTCAAGTAGTAGGGCATCGGGTCCCCGGGGAAGAAGATCTCTTCGATCCGCTTGGCCAGGCCTACGATGGGGACTTGTTTTTCGATTCCCAGTTCGCACAGCACGGCATAGGCGCTGGAGAGCTGTCCTTTGCCGCCGTCCACGATAATCAGGTCGGGCAGTTCGGCTCCTTCGGCGATCAGGCGGCTGTAACGGCGGAAGACGATCTCGCGCATCGAGGCGAAGTCGTCTGCACCGATGACGGTTTTGATGTTGAAATGGCGGTACTCCTTGCGTGAAGGCTTGCCGTCCCGGAATACCACGCATGAAGCTACCGGGTTGGTCCCCTGTAGGTTGGAGTTGTCGAAACATTCGATGTGGCGGGGCGGACGGTCCAAGTGCAGCTCCTTTTGCATGGCGGCCATCAGCCGTTCGGTATGCCGTTCGGGATTCTTGATCTCGAGGTTCTTGAGCTGTTCGGCGCGGTAGATACGGGCACTCTTGAGCGAGAACTCCAGCAGATCGAGTTTTTCGCCCCGCTTGGGAACGGTGAAGGTCACCCCGTCGAAAAGTTGCGCGGCCGAGGGGAGGTAGGGAACGATGACCTCTTTGGCCAGCGTCCCGGCGATCGTTTCGGCGATGTGCTGGATGGCCAGGGTCAGCATTTGAGCGGGGTCGGTGTCGATGCCCGTGGTGAGCCGTATCGTATAGACGCCCACGACCGAACCGTGGCGGATGCGCAGGAAATTGCAGTAGGCCACGTCGTCGTCCACCAGTAGGGAGAAGACGTCCACGTCCACGATGCGTGCGCTGACGATCACCGATTTGCTCGAATAGTTGTCCAGGGCGTCGAGGCGTGTCTTGTAGCGTTGTGCGACTTCGAATTTCAGGTTTTGGGCGGCAGCCTCCATCTCTTTTTCAAGATAGGTACGCACGGGGCGCAGGTCGCCTTTGAGAATCGAAACCGTCATATCGACCAGTGCGTCGTATTCTTCTTCGCTTTGCGCTCCCACGCAAGGTCCCTTGCAGTTGCCCAGGTGGTATTGCAGGCAGACCGAATAGCGCCCTTTGGCGATAGCCGCCGGCGAAAGGTTGAGCGAGCAGGTTCGCAGGGGAATCACCTCGCGGATAAACTCCAGGATACTGCGCTGCATCATTACCGAGCCGTAGGGACCGAAATATTGGGAGCCGTCGCGGTTGAGGACGCGGGTGGACTGTACGCGCGGGAACGGTTCGCGGCGCACGACGATCCAGGGATAGGTCTTGTCGTCCTTGAGCAGGATGTTGTAGCGCGGTTGGAGGGTCTTGATCAACGAATTTTCGAGCAGCAGGGCGTCCGTTTCGGTATCGACGACGATGTGCCGGATCGCAGCGATCTGCCTCACGAGTACCTGTACCTTGGCGCTGTGTTCCTTGTTCTGCATGAAATACGAGCTGACCCGCTTGCGCAAGCTTTTGGCTTTGCCGACGTAGATGATCGTCCCGTTCTTGTCCAGAAACTGATATACGCCCGGTGACAGAGGCAGCAGGGCCACCTGTTCTTTTAACCCGTATTTTTTTACGTTGTCCATCTGTCGCAAAAGTAGCAAAATTTTAACAAAGACCTCTGCCGTGCGCTGAATCGGAGAATGAGCCGGAGTTTTTCGGCAGAAGTCGTCGATTGAACAGATTGTTCGTGGTTGAAAAGTATTTATATTTTGATTATTTGTCGAAAACATTATACCTTTGGGCCGTTTTATTGAGCAAAATCTGCCTATGAAAAATTTTTTATCCCTGTTATGTATTTTTTCGCTCTGCGTCGGTTGCGACAAGGCGTATGATCTGAACAAGATCGAATCCGGCGATGTAACCATCGGCAACGACCAGAGCGAATGGATTATGCCGTTGGCGCAGATCACGGTCGGAATGGACGAGTTGCAGGACGGCAGTGCGGATATCCGCGCTATTTTCGACGAGGTCGATATCTGGTTGCCGACGACGCTCCCGGGCAATGCGGAGTGGGTCGATATCGTCCGTCTTTCGAGTGATGGAACTTATCTGGACGGAATGCTGGAGGCTCTTATCGACGAGATGCTCGTTCCCGGATCGAAAAAAATGGACGAAGTGGTCGATCTGATTTGGTCCAACGAAGGTTACCGCGAGCGTTTTACGGCGTTGATTCCGGCCGATAGCGAGGAGCTTTTCAAGGCGGAATTCAAGAAGTTTTTCGGCGAGGACAACGAGGCTGGCGAAGCGTTGCGCGATACGATGGGCGAGTTGGCGCGGGAATTTCTTTCCCAGATTAAAATCAATACGATTACTTATAATGCGACGTTGGATGTCGACGATGATTTGATCGATATGCTTGCCGACAACCTCGATCCCGAGGGTACCGTCGATCCGGTCAATACGCTCGATCTGTACGGCGAGGTGCGGAGCAGTCTGCCGGTGAGCTTCGAAGTAGCAGCGGATTTTTCCGAAACGAACGTGGCTATCGCGCCTTTCCTGGTCGAACCCGACGAAGAGAATGACATCGCTTCCGTACGGCTTTACGAGAATGATATCCGGAGCTTGTTCTCTTTCTTTGAACTGAATGTCGATTTTATGCCGCAGAAGTATTATCCGCGCATCGGATTCAGCGACAGCCAGTCGATCCGTATGACGCTGCATTTGAAGAAACGCGGCGGTCTTAATCTGAACCTTTAATCCGGATTCCTTATATGAAAAAGATCATATACACTTTGATTGCGGCGTTTGTCGCATGTACGGCCGTGGCACAGACGCCGAGTGCCTACTTTATGGAAGGTTCGACTTTCCGCAGCCAGCTTAACCCGGCTTTCGCTCCGCTGCGCGGCTATGTGAATATTCCCGTATTGGGTGGGGTACAGGTCAATGCCTCCGGCAACCTCTCCGTCAGCGATATTTTTTATCCGGTGAACGGAAGTTTGGTAACGCTGTTCGACAAGAATGTTTCCGCAGCCGAGGCGTTAGGAAATCTGCGCTCGAAGAATATGCTCGGAGTGGATACCAGGATCAATATCGTCGGTTTCGGTGCATTCCGCAAGGATCATAAGACATTCTGGTCGTTCGACCTGAATGTGCGTATGGAAGCGGAGGCCAATATGCCCTATTCGTTGTTCGACTTTCTCAAGAACGGACGGAACGAGGCCGTTATCAACGACATCAAAGCCTCGACGCAGGCTTATCTCGAGGCCGCTTTCAGTTACTCTTTTCCGTTGACGGATCAGATTTACCTCGGTGCACGGGGTAAGTTCCTCGTCGGCGCGGCCCGTGCGCGGACGTCGATCGACCGGCTCGATATAAAATTGCAGGAGAATAGTTGGAATATCGACGCGGACGGTTCGTTCGAAATGTCGGGCCTTGAGATGAGCTCCATGCAGCGTCCCGACGGGTCGGAATATTATTCGTTCAACGATTTCGACGTCTCTTCCTACAAAGGGCCTGCGGGCTACGGTTTTGCCGTCGATCTGGGTGTGACGTACGACGTGATTCCCGATTTGCAGCTCTCTTTCGCCGTGAACGACCTGGGTTTCATTTCGTGGGGAAAGAAATACCTGGAGCGTGGGCAGATGACCAAATCCCAATCTTTTACCGGCGTGGAGATCATCGACGGTGAGGTTCACGATCCGGAGTTCGATTTCGGCGAGCTGGAGTTCGACCGGGTGCAGGCTTCCAAAGGCAAGACCGAGATGTTGCGCACCTCGATCAATCTGGGGGCCGAGTACGAGGTTTGGCGTCACAAGATCGGCCTGGGTCTGCTTTACAACGTACGTGTCTGGGATGTGAAGACGTTCCACAACCTGACCGCCTCGGTGAACTTCCACCCGATTCCCTGGTTTACGCTGACTACCAGTTATTCGTTTCTCAACGGCCAGGGGCACGCCCTCGGTGTGGCGATCAATGCCTGCCCCAGTTGGATCAACTTCTTCCTGGCGACCGATATGTTGATTTGCAGCCATACGCCGCAGTTCCTGCCCGTCACTTCGACTTCGATGAACGTGACGCTCGGCATCGGCGTTCCGATCGGGCGGCGCAGCCACCGCATTCCAGAGTATCTCTACCGATAATAATATTGTATGATATTAGTTAAGAAGCCTGCATCTACTGATGCAGGCTTCTTTGATGCGGTGTTTTCTCTTTTTACGATTCTTTGCCGTAACCGGTGTTTGCCGGTTTTCGATGGCGGAATCCCGAAGGGGTACGTCTTCGGTTCGGAGAACACGTGGGAACGGTCGGATTTGACTGTGGGACCAAAGTCGGCACTCGTTTTACCGTCCGCAGCAAAGGTGATCGACCGGAACGTCGAACGGATCGGCGGGCAGCTCCTCCACGACTTGATGCGGATAGCACACGCCTGCCTTGAAAGCCCGGAAACCCGGCTGCGACAGGTATTTGTCGTAGAATCCCTTGCCGCGTCCCAGGCGCATGCCTGCGGCGGTGAACGCCACGCCCGGCACGATGATGAAATCGATCTCTTCGGGGCGGCACAGCGCTGTGGACTCCGGTTCCGAAATGCCGAACGAGCCGGAATCGTTCATCGAGGCGGGATCGTAATCGTAGAATCGCATTATGTCGCCTTCCACGCGGGGCAGCACGATCCGTTTGGAGCGGCTCCAGCGTTCGAGTGCCGGGGCGGTGAGGGGTTCGTCTTTGAGCGAAGCGAAAAGGGCCACCACTTTGGCGCGTGCGAAGGCCGGAAGCCTCTCCGCTTCGTTGAAAATACGTGCGGAAAGCTCTTCGCGCTGTTCCGAAGAAAGGGCCGTATTGAGCCCTTTCATCTGTTTCCGGATTTCCGTTTTGGTCATAAAATGCCTGATTTTAAGCGTAAATTTCGAATTGTTTTGTGTTGTTATTATGCAAACAATGACTATCTTTGCCGAAGCGCAAACAAATTTTTAACAAAAATAAACAAATTTCAAACATTATGGGCTGTTTTCTAACTAATTCTTCTCTTGGCAAGAAGTTGGTAATGAGCATTACCGGTTGTTTCCTCGTGCTCTTTATCCTCTTCCACATGTCGATGAACATCGTGGCGATCTTCTCGCCCGAGGCGTACAACACGGTCTGCGCATTCCTGGGTGCCAACTGGTATGCGTTGGTCGGAACGCTGGTGCTGGTCGCCGGTATCCTGATCCACTTCATTTATGCGCTGGTGCTGACCGTGAACAACTACAAGGCGCGCGGTTCGCAGCGTTATGCCGTTACCGTGAAGGAAAAGGGTGTGCAGTGGGCATCGAAAAACATGCTTGCGCTGGGATGGATCATCCTCGGCGGTCTGTTGCTCCATCTGTTCAACTTCTGGTCGAAGATGCAGCTGGTCGAGGTGCTGGGACACCATGAAAATTCGCTCGGCTTCTCGCCGCAGGACGGCGCTGCGCTGATTCAGTACACCTTCTCGCAGTGGTACTACGTGGTGATCTACCTGGTTTGGTTCTTCGCCCTCTGGTTCCACCTTACGCACGGCGTGTGGTCGATGTTCCAGTCGGTGGGCTGGGGCAACGACATCTGGTATCCGCGCCTGAAATGTATCGCCAACATCGTGGCGACCGTCGTGTTCCTCGGTTTCGCTGTGGTCGTGCTGGTCTATTTCTTCCGGAGTCTTTGCTGCGGTTGTGTCTGCTAACATCTTACGTTGAATTATAAAAATATAGAGATATGGCTTTCAAATTAGATTCAAAAATACCCGCCGGGGAACTCGCGCAAAAGTGGAGCAACCACAAGGCGGCGATCAAGGTAGTAAGCCCTGCCAACAAACGCAAACTGGATATTATCGTCGTAGGTACGGGCCTGGGCGGTGCCTCCGCAGCCGCTTCGCTCGGCGAACTGGGATACAACGTGAAGGTTTTCTGCATCCAGGACTCTCCGCGCCGTGCGCATTCGATCGCGGCGCAGGGCGGTATCAATGCGGCCAAGAACTACCGCAACGACAACGATTCGATCTACCGGCTGTTCTACGATACGATCAAAGGCGGCGACTACCGCGCCCGTGAAGCCAATGTTTACCGCATGGCCGAAGTTTCGAACTGCATCATCGACCAGTGCGTCGGCCAGGGCGTTCCGTTCGCACGCGAGTACGGCGGTATGCTGGACAACCGTTCGTTCGGCGGTGCGCAGGTTTCGCGTACGTTCTATGCCCGCGGCCAAACCGGCCAGCAGTTGCTGCTGGGAGCTTATGCCGCACTCAACAAGGAGATCGCTGCCGGTTCGGTGAAGAGTTATCCCCGTCACGAGATGCTCGACATCGTGATCGAAGACGGCGAGGCGAGAGGTATCATCGCACGCAATCTGGTGACGGGCGAATTGGAGCGTTTCGGCGCACACGCCGTAGTGATCGCTTCGGGCGGTTACGGCAACGTGTTCTTCCTTTCGACCAACGCGATGGCTTCGAACGGTTCGGCCGCTTTCCAGTGCTACCGCAAGGGTGCCGGCTTCGCGAATCCCTGTTTCACGCAGATCCACCCGACCTGTATTCCGGTGCACGGGGATCAGCAGTCGAAGCTGACCCTAATGTCGGAGTCGCTGCGTAACGACGGCCGTATCTGGGTTCCCAAAAAGATCGAGGATGTGAAAGCCCTCCGTTCGGGTGCCAAGAAACCTTCGGATATTGCCGAAGAGGACCGTGACTACTACCTGGAGCGCCGTTATCCGGCCTTCGGTAACCTCGTGCCGCGCGACGTGGCGTCGCGTGCCGCCAAAGAGCGTTGTGACGCGGGCTTCGGCGTGAACGAAACGGGGTTGGCCGTGTTCCTCGATTTCAAGACCGCGATCGAGCGTCTGGGCAAGGATGTTATCAAGCAGCGTTACGGCAACCTGTTCGACATGTACGAGGAGATCACCGACGTAAATCCCTACGAACAGCCGATGCAGATCTTCCCTGCCGTACACTATACGATGGGCGGTATCTGGGTCGATTACAACCTGATGACTACGATCCCGGGTCTCTACGCCATCGGTGAGGCCAACTTCTCGGATCACGGTGCCAACCGCCTGGGTGCTTCGGCGCTGATGCAGGGTCTGGCGGACGGTTATTTCGTGCTGCCTTATACGATCGGCGACTACCTGTCGCACAAGATCCAGGCTCCGAAGGTGAAGACCGATACCAAGGCCTTCGACGAGGCAGAGAAGGGCGTGAAGGATAAGATTTCGAAGTTGCTTTCCATCAACGGCAAGCAGTCGGTGGACGATATTCACAAGAAGCTGGGACACATCATGTGGGAGAACGTCGGCATGGCGCGTTCGAAGGAGTCGCTCGAAAAGGCGATCGTCGAGATCCAGGCGCTGCGCAAGGAGTTCTGGAAGGACGTGAAGGTCGTAGGCAAGGAGAACGACTTCAACGTCGAACTTGAAAAGGCGCTGCGTCTGGCCGACTTCCTGGAGCTGGGCGAGCTGATGGCCCGCGACGCCCTCAACCGCGAGGAGTCGTGCGGCGGCCACTTCCGCACGGAACACCAGACCGAGGAGGGCGAAGCCAAGCGCGACGACGAGAACTTCGTATACGCCGCCGTATGGGAGTACAAGGGCATGGACCAGGCTCCGGAACTCACCAAGGAGCCGCTGAACTTCGAGTTCGTGCACCCCGCACAGCGCAACTACAAAGATTAAGGCCATTTGACGTTGAACTTTAATATCGAATCGAAACCATGAATTTTACATTAAAGATATGGCGTCAAAAGGACGCTAAATCCAAAGGCGCTTTCGAGAGCTACAAGGTGGAGAACATTTCGGCCGACACCTCGTTCCTCGAAATGCTCGACATCCTGAACAACAATCTCATCCACGAGGGCAAGGAGCCGGTGGCCTTCG
>OKSM01000229.1_pt1 | contig 19881 bp, 16 predicted proteins | sample 1606281 | NCBI WGS metagenome assembly OKSM01 (sample SAMEA3879549, study PRJEB24766) | human gut metagenome | biome: human-associated habitat; feature: feces | place: USA | collected 1985/1987
AATTGTGCAGAAATCATGAACTTCATTATGCGAACTCATCCACTTCATTTCACGACTTCATCTACTTCATTTCACGAGTTCATTTACTTCATTGAGTTGACACATACGGCTGCGGTGGCTGAAGGAGACGACAGAGTTAGCTGAATGAGACGGCTGCATTAGCTGAAGGAGTCGAATGCGATAGCTGAAGGAGACGAATGCGATAGCTGAAGGAGTCGAATGCAGTGACCGAAGGAGACGAATGCGATAGCTGAAGGAGTCGAATGCAGTGGCTGAAGGAGACGAATGCGATAGCTGAAGGAATCGAATGCGATAGCTGAAGGAGTCGAATGCGATAACTGAAGGAGTCGAATGCGGTGACTGGAGGAGTCGAATGCGGTGGCTGGAGGAGTCGAATGCGGTGGCTGGAGGAGTCGAATGCGGTGACCGAAGGAGTCAAATGCTGTGGCAGGAGGAGACACATTCTGAACACTTATAACTAGAGATTGCTGTATAATACTAAACTGAGTCCACTTAAAGAAGTCCCGAATCATATTTTTTGTCATTGTAACTTATTGACAATCAATGGCACGTTTTCGTAAAAATGACTTTTTCAAGTGGGCTCAGAAAATAAAATCTGTTTTCTGTTTCATTCCACACACCCACGAAGGGTGTGACGCATCGTACTGGTCTCTCTGATTCTTGTACAGACCGTTTCAATCCACACACCCACGAAGGGTGTGACTCATCAGGAAGATGTAGATTACAATCTTCTTCGTGTTTCAATCCACACACCCACGAAGGGTGTGACTCTCGGTGAGCGCCTGCTTTGCATGACCGTTAAGGTTTCAATCCACACACCCACGAAGGGTGTGACTATGCAAGATAGGCTTGATTCTGTTAAGTTTCAGTTTCAATCCACACACCCACGAAGGGTGTGACTCGCATTACGCGATAGTTTGCGGAACCACGTCTGTTTCAATCCACACACCCACGAAGGGTGTGACTGTGCTCATGTGGCCTAAGAGTTTCCGAATGTAGGTTTCAATCCACACACCCACGAAGGGTGTGACTGCCTTATTATTCTTAAATGCGCCAGTCACATTGTTTCAATCCACACACCCACGAAGGGTGTGACTCGGCTTGCCCATACCTATCACCTTGCCTCGGGTGTTTCAATCCACACACCCACGAAGGGTGTGACTCCGTGTTGGTGACGGTACATCTCCTGATATGTCAGTTTCAATCCACACACCCACGAAGGGTGTGACTTTTTGGATAGCTGAGACAAAACTTTCTTGTGGTAGTTTCAATCCACACACCCACGAAGGGTGTGACATGCTACATCGAATTTGGAAATCGTAGGCGAGAAGGTTTCAATCCACACACCCACGAAGGGTGTGACTAGATTACCTCAAGGCTATGAACGAGAGTTGCAAGTTTCAATCCACACACCCACGAAGGGTGTGACCTTCCTCTACTGCAAAGGTACGACTTTTTCGGGAGTTTCAATCCACACACCCACGAAGGGTGTGACTAATTGGTTCCGCAACAACTTTGCTGAAGATTTGTTTCAATCCACACACCCACGAAGGGTGTGACATAGAATTGGATTGGTCTAGTTATCTTATTGTAGGTTTCAATCCACACACCCACGAAGGGTGTGACGCAGAAAACCAACGCAAGACTCGACCAGATGGAGTTTCAATCCACACACCCACGAAGGGTGTGACCAGGTTCATTGGATATTTCCTCTCTGTTGCCTTGGTTTCAATCCACACACCCACGAAGGGTGTGACTTAATAAGTTAGTGAAAGATGGTCAGTTGTCAGAGGTTTCAATCCACACACCCACGAAGGGTGTGACTTACGATATTACCGAGATAAAGCATATCATCATAAGTTTCAATCCACACACCCACGAAGGGTGTGACGCAAAATTCTTGTTTGGTACGTTTTCGCACTCGCAAGTTTCAATCCACACACCCACGAAGGGTGTGACAGTGGAAGCAAGCAGCACCAGCAAGTGCAAGAAGTTTCAATCCACACACCCACGAAGGGTGTGACATCATCAGAGACCTCGAGAAGAATGCTGGAACCAAGTTTCAATCCACACACCCACGAAGGGTGTGACCATACGCTCTTACCGTCTGATTAAATAGTTAAAGTTTCAATCCACACACCCACGAAGGGTGTGACGGAGCGGACAGCATCAACAACGGCATCGACATCTTGTTTCAATCCACACACCCACGAAGGGTGTGACTCTTAGCAACATTAGCCTTTTGTAAATCATTCTGTTTCAATCCACACACCCACGAAGGGTGTGACTTTATTATTTCATAAAAAAATATGGATTTTTACAGTTTCAATCCACACACCCACGAAGGGTGTGACGCAAATCTTATGATAAGCCAACAAAGGCAAAATCGTTTCAATCCACACACCCACGAAGGGTGTGACTGTTGATGCGTCTGTCTCTTTGCAAAAATCTCAGGTTTCAATCCACACACCCACGAAGGGTGTGACGCAGCAGCACCACTCCCAACATTTCCACTAGCAGTTTCAATCCACACACCCACGAAGGGTGTGACGCAACACCAAGAGCACCACCAACAAGAGCACCAGGTTTCAATCCACACACCCACGAAGGGTGTGACGTATCAAGTTCAAAAATCTAATATGGATTTTATTGTTTCAATCCACACACCCACGAAGGGTGTGACAAAATGACCTATAAATTTGCTATGGATACTTACCAGTTTCAATCCACACACCCACGAAGGGTGTGACGCCTAAGTTAAACAAAGGTTCCTCTACAGGTGGTGTTTCAATCCACACACCCACGAAGGGTGTGACTTTGCTATGGATACCTATCAAAATAGGTTGTTGCAGGTTTCAATCCACACACCCACGAAGGGTGTGACTCTTTTTCCTTAGCCGCAGCAGCCGCCTTTTCTCGTTTCAATCCACACACCCACGAAGGGTGTGACTCTGCATACCAATACTGTCTAATTCCGGTATAGGGTTTCAATCCACACACCCACGAAGGGTGTGACCCATATGTTACAGACATATCCAAAGAGTTAGCAGTTTCAATCCACACACCCACGAAGGGTGTGACCTTATAAGCATTTGTTAGATCTGAATATTCAGCAGTTTCAATCCACACACCCACGAAGGGTGTGACGGGGGATGTTGTCATAGAAACAACAACAACAACAGTTTCAATCCACACACCCACGAAGGGTGTGACTTATAAGCATTTGTTGGATTTGAACATTCAGCAGTTTCAATCCACACACCCACGAAGGGTGTGACATGACGATATACGGAAATACATTGGTCGTTTAAGTTTCAATCCACACACCCACGAAGGGTGTGACAAATTTCGGCTTTGCGATCTGCTACTGCTTTGCAGTTTCAATCCACACACCCACGAAGGGTGTGACCATAATCGGGAACATGCAGCAATACAAGTGGAAGTTTCAATCCACACACCCACGAAGGGTGTGACTGCATATTCAGCAAATAGCTGAATATCATGATGCAAAGATAATTATTTTGCGAAAGATGGCAAAATAATTACACGTAAAATATTATAAAAGGCATAATATTTGTAAGTCACTGATTTTAAGAAGGTGCGAAACTATAGGGTATTTTGCAATACTATAGGTTCGCACCCTCATACATTAAATGATAAGCTCACCAGTAAAGTCAAGCCCCATATCCTTACCCAAAGTCTCAACTTTACGTTTCCAATTTTTCCCAAGAATATAGAACCTAATACTATCTTGTTCAGTATCAATAATCCCTTTTAACTGGTCCCTTAATACGAAAAACTGAGATTCCGTCAAGATACACTCAAAAACAGAGTTTTGAACTCTCTTTCCGTAATTCAAACACGCCCTTGCTACATTGCGTAAACGTTTCGCACCATGAGCCGAGGTAATGTTTACATCATAAGTAATCAATACAAACATACACTACTTGATTAAAAATACTGGATAATCATCAATATCCTTACGAATGAATCTCGCCAACAACATTGCTTGAACATAAGAAAGAAGACCAATACTTACCTTTTCATTTAAATAAGGATGAATAATCTGCTCCTTCTTTCTGTTTTGCCAAGCAGACAATATAATCTTACGCCCCGAGTCTGTCATGACGATACCTTCGTCACCCTGCTTGACGAAATCTTTGATGGTAATCTGTTTTCTGTTGATTAAAGATAGAACTAATCTATCACCCAAATATGCTCGCAACTCCTCCATCATATCCAAAGATAAAGATGCACGCCCTGGTCTTAAAGTATGCATAAACCCTACGTATGGGTCTAAGCCAACAGTCTCCAAAGCCGATGTCATATCATTACATATAAGAGTATATACGAAAGATAACATCGCATTAATCGCATCTTTTGGTGGACGACGATTGCGACCTTCAAATACAAAATCTTCTTTCTGATTTAGAAGAAGGCGTGAGAATACACCAAAATAAGCAGTGGCAGCTTCTCCTTCTATTCCTCTCACACTATCTATAGATTCAGCATTCAAAACTCTTCTTTTGCACCGAAGCAGTTCCTCGCAAACACGTTCTATAGCCTCATCATCTCCATTGTCTCTAATAAAGCGACGCAAGATATTACGATAGTTTTGGATTTTTCCTCCTATGAAAAGTTTACTGAGATGAAGAGCATAGTTAGGTTCATCAGAATTCTTATATTGTGCTTTTCTCAGTAAAACGTTTCCCCTAGTCGGACCTTGCGAACGGCTGATATATCTTCCTTGTGGTGAAAGGAAGGTTAGAGAAACGTTATTATCTGCACACAGTTTCATCAATCCTGGACTTGCCCCCATATAACCAAAAGTAATAATTTGCTCTATATTATGGATAGGAATACGGAATATCTCGTTTTGCTTCACAGATATCACAACATTCAACCCATCTTTACTTAGATAGGCTTCAGGTGTGGTCACGTATAATGTATTAAGTAATATCCTCATATAGATTTTTGTTTAAATAGGTTGATACTAGAGTACAATCACTCATTTCTGGCATACAGAGATTTACCAGAGAACAATTCTTGCAATGGTGCTGTTTGTTAGCTTTTGGCAAGATACCGCTTTTAAATACCTCGTGCATCTGACGGGCACATTGAATAGTCGTACTTCTTAATGACTCAGAAATAGAAATTGTTTCTCTATGTTTTACTTCATCATAATACAATGCACCGTATGGAATATGGATACCATACATTTCTTCGAGACACATTGCCTGGGCAGCCAATTGTACTTCATCTCTTTCATCAGGCTTATGATGACCTCTTTTATACTCCACAGGGTATGGTTTCCAATATCCTTTGTAGCGATTATGAGTTATAGCATCTTCTGAAGAATCAGTTGGAACAAGTTCTACTGCATCAGTTATACCATACAATCCTAATTCTTTAGAGGCAATATGGAGGGAGCGAAGTGTGATAACATCACCATTTTTCTGACGATAGAAGGGATTATCTACGTTCTTGTGTAGAATCTGCCCTTCTGTCGTCAGTTTATTTTCTGCCCATTGTTGCTCGATATGAATCAAAGCCCATTGTCGAGGGCAGAACATAAAGTGCTGTATCCCCGACAACATGAGCATTTCGTCTTCAGTATACATGATGATACTAAATCAATTCTTCAACTGTTACACCGCTAGGGACAGAGTCTATATCTATTGTAACCTTATAATCGTTAAACGATCTTGGTACCGCATCCGGATTCGTATCAGGATTTCTCTCAATTTTCACCAAATCAAACAATTTATTTGCTGGAGCATTACCCAGAACAGAATCATGTTTGAACACGATTAATTTCTGAGCACTCATCAAGCCCCTTGCTGCAGAACGGTCAACATCAAACATGTTCTTCAATGCATCAAAGAATAGTTGAAGATCATCCTCTGAAAAACCTGTTTGCTTTGCAAGATTAGCAGAGATAAAACCATGACAAACATAGAGACCATAAGGGACAGTTGCTTTGCGACCCATAGTTCTGTTGTCACCTTTCTGCTTTTCTGCTTCATTTTCTGTAGCTACCGCCATTCGAGTAATAGAATGTTCAGCAGTTGCAATTGAATCTACAGAGCGAGCAAATGTAAGCTGAATAGGACCTCTTACCTGTCCTGCATTCTTTCCTGTAGACATTACAGCACCAAAAGTACGAATATCATAATAGTTCTTGCACATAAATAAACGAGCTGCTGCCGTTTTGTCTTTTGCGCTCTTGACTTCTGAGTCATCATGTGCCTTATCTATCTCATTGTTGAGAACGGCTTTCTCCTTGATAAAGATATCATAGCCATCAACCAAGCCTTTAGCCACTTGTACATAGTTACGGACCTTACGTTTCAAGCATACATCAGTAACTAAGCCCATACCTGTCTCTGCATCCACACGAGGAAGATTACCTGCATCAGGATCTCCATTAGGATTGCCATCTTGAACATCAAAAATGTAAACGAAATCAATTTTATTTTTTAAATCAGCCATAATACTTATATTTTAATCGTTAATATTTTCATCTTTATTTTCTTCCTCTTTCTTCGTAAAGAACTCTTGTTTCTGATGGTAGTATCCTATAAAGAATCTACCCTGGTCTTGAAGATCAAGATGTGTAGGGAAACCTGTTGCAGGAATCTTATCCATAATCTCCTGCTTCATCTTCTCAAAGAAGATTTTCTTACCCTGATTCGACAACTTCTCCATGTGATGTGAAGAAAGATTAAGAATTGTAGCAAACACTGAAGCTGGTGTTGCACTGGCAGCATTCATATATCTTTCACGTATGCTGCTACCTCCATTTGCATCTACTTGAATCTTATCAAGAACTGCAAAAAGACGACCACATAAGTAGCCTTGATTAGTGTTACTTTTGTCCAACATAATTTCTATTTTTTTATTATTACTATTTGTTCTATTGAGATATGCCTTGATGATTGCCATACGAGCAATACGAATTGCATCTTTGCTGCCAGACTCTGCTCTTATTCTGCGAATGCATGCAGAAAATAAAGTGAATGGATATGGCGTTCCTTGAAAGATACTTTTTACAATTGATTCTGTGAGATTTGGAGTGATATTATTTCTCCATTTTCCATCATTACTATGGCGTGTTACAGCAGACAACATACTATCAATTGCCATATAAGGTTTTCCATCTTTGCGAGTATCTTTGATTTCCATATCTTTAAAATGACACAGTATCTTTCCAGCAAATTCTTTCAGAGAACATTCAGACCAATATACAACGGCTATTCTTGCCGAATTTGGAGCCAAACCAAGAATATAGAAACGGTCTTCTAATGATGTTTTCAAACTTCCAGAATATATAGCCGTAAACACTTTGCGCACTTGCTCTATCTTAGCATTTGGATCATCAACCTCTTCTTCAATATATCCCAACAGGTCAAAGAGGCTACCTTCAATCTGTTCTGCTGCCTCGCTGTTAGAGGACGCCCAAAAGACAAAAGTTCGATTACCTACACTAAACTTATTGTGAGAACCTTTTTGCAGCATAGCGTTAAGAGAAGTGGTATAGGCAAATTCTGCTTTTTTAGATATTGGAGCATTACCACATTTCTTCTTGCCATAGGAATCATAGCCAGAGTTAACCTGGAATGCAACTAATTTTGCAGTTGCCTGACTTCCAGGAATCATTGTTGCGGTTGTCGTATCGACAGTAATATCCCTATTTCCTGTTATTAAACAAATATCTTTTTCACCATTCATCTCCTCTGCTTCATCCAATTGCAAGAGTTCTCTTTTTTCTGCAATAATCTTTAAGTCACCCTCAATTCTAAATGAAAATGTAGAATACTTCTTTGACAAGTTCTTTTTTATATCTTCCCACAAACTATCTTGTTTAATAGAGGACAGAATTTCATCTTTATCTTGCTGGTAGAACTTACAGACTAAAGACAACTCATAACTATCAGGATAGGAGTGGAAAATTGAAATTAATTTGTTTTTAAAAGCATCTAGACAACTTTGCTCTTTAATAGAACGTTTATTCTCTAATTCTTTCAGCTCTTCTTTGGCTTTCTCGTATGCACTTTGAGCAGCTACCGATTGGGCAGCCTGCTTCTCCAACAGGTCAACTTGTTCTTTACATTTATCAACCTCTTTGTCCATATCTGCATACCCTAATACATAAGTACTATTATCATACAAATAATTAGCAACTATTGCACTTGAGCGTCCTACATGCTTCTTTACAAGATATGTTCTTGCCTGACTCTTACCCGTACGGCAATCTTCGAAGCGAACAAACCTTCCCTCTTTAGAAAGGACTATAATGAAACCAATCTCTTTTTCTTCCATACCAGGCATTGGAAGATCACCGCATCTATTATAATAATCATATAATGCTTTTAGTATCATTTTAAAATCTCCTCACTATTAATTGGTGGAACAATAATTACGCCATCTTTCATCTGTGGACGATAGAACATTGGCTGGATGTTCTTCTTATCAGCAAAGTCCATATCATAGAGCATGATTCCTAAGTCTTTAGTACCACCTTGCTCTTCAGATATTGGTGGAGTCAATGTATCATCATCAGGATTAACGAGACGGAAAGAGGCAGAGAACTCACGAGTACCAAGATAAGGCTGATTGAAGCATTGTCCCTTGCTTGCTCTACGCTCAAACATCTGATAATACTTCATCGGATTCTCATCTTTACCCGGCTCATGAGAAAACAAATCTCCTTCTGCCTTTCGCTTCAATACAGAACGGAACTCCATCTTTGCCCAAATTCGATAACCAACATCTTTTAAAAGCAAAGTATTTTTCTGCTGGCGTTTTTCCTCTATAAAGATGACAGATTTACCAGCTACCGCCCCCACCTCATTTCTTCTTACAGAAGTCCATTTGATAGGTTTCAACACCTCTATCTTGGTTATCTGCCAATGAATGGCAGGCTTCCAAAATATAGCCTCGAATATAGCTCGTGCAGCTGATGGAGTAATCACATCATAGCTTACACGTTCAACTTTCAGTTCGGGTCTTGTGAAGCAAGCCATATCGCCCCACACCTCCAAACAATATTCTTTATCAGTATATTCCATACCATTATATTTTTATTGTATTAATACTTCATTTGCCCAATTATTATCGATGCACAAGCCTATATGTTCATCATACTGCTGTTTATAATCGACAACAAAGAGTCCCTCTTTTTTCTCACTAATGACACCCATATCTAACAAAGTTTTAAAGTCTGTCTTAGTGATATTTACGATATACTTCGACAGTTTCTTTATCAGTATATATGAAGGTCCCTTTTCCAATAATTGTTGAATAAGCTCGAAACTATTTCTCCAACAGACAACAACATTGATACCATTATCTTCAATCATCTGAAACTCTTTTGCAGCAGTAGCAAAACATATTTCCTTAGGATTATAAAGATAATGCTTCATATTCTTTACATCGAAACATTCCTTTCTGCAATATAATTGCTTGAAATATGATGTCATCACATCTGGAGCAAACCAATCTATCCCTGTACCAAGACTTAATCTTGCATAATTTGCAGCCTGCATTTCTCCTTTAGGAAGATTATGCTCTTTAGACAAAGAAAAGACATAAGTAGTACTCAAACCATTCTTTCCTTCTCGATTACATCGGCCGGCAGCTTGCAATACAGAGTCAAGTCCAGCTTCTTGCCTATATACAATAGGAAAATCTATATCAACTCCAGCTTCTATCAATTGCGTGGAGACAACACGAATAACTTCATTCGTATCGTCCTTTAGAGCATTTTTGAGTTTTTCTAACGTCTCGCTAATATGTGCCGGGCACATCATCTTTGAAAGATGTAATGTAATCCCTTCTTGCGGCAAACGTGTATAGAGTTCTTTCGCATCACGACGTGTATTAACAATACAAAGCACTCTTTTATGCTTGCTCAACATCTCTGCAACCTCATCATAAGTTCTTCCTTCATTATTGATACTTAATTTTACCCTTCGCAACTTGTCATGCAACTTAAACTCTCGAGGAATGATTTCTGTAATACGGTCAATCCCTTTGAAGGCTGCCCTCGGATTACAACCTTCTATAAGTCCACTTAACACGGGCTGACTTGCCGTAGTGAACAAGAAAGAAACATTGAATAGTTTATGGTACGTTTTCAATGAATCCACAACAGGTTGAAGATAATCCATCGGAAGTGTCTGCACCTCATCTAAGATCACTACACTGTTGACTATATTGTGGAGCTTCCTACAAACAGATGGCTTATTGCTAAACATAGATTCAAATAATTGCACATTAGTTGTTACAATTATCGGATAGTCCCAATTTTCTGTCGCCAACTTCATTTTCTCCTGAAGTCTTTCGTCTTTAATATGCTCAGGATCCACATTGCTATGATGCTCCAAAACATTCTCTTCTCCAAAAATGCTTCGTAGAACAGATGCCGTCTGAACAATGATACTTGTATATGGAATGGCTATAATAATTCTTTTCTGACCATTTCTGATAGCATGCTTCATTGCCCATACCAAAGAAGACAAAGTTTTTCCTCCACCAGTTGGTACCGTCAAACTATAAAAACCTATTTCAGTATCTGCCATTTTAATACATTGCTGCTGGACTTGATTTCTTATTGCATTTACATTAGAATTATCTGCTTTAGCTTTCAAATCCTTCAGTTTATTTTCAAGTAAAGGCAGCAAATCATATAACGTAGCTTTATTCCGTCTTAACATAGAAGATTCTTTATCCATAAAAGCTTCAGTATCAAGAAAGTCGGCATCCACCAAACATGAAAACATCATACGAGCTAAATGATGAAAATCATTAGTTTGAATCTTAAAAGCAGGTACATTTAATTTTTCCTTTCCTATATTGATATTAACTTCTGCTGGAATATCCTGATTAAGAATTTCTTCTATCTCATCATTATGTAAGCCTGTATGATGAGACACTATTTGATTAACGAAGAAAATATCAGCAGATTTACCATAAAGTTTTCGTGCCAAAACTCCACCAATAAATGCATGGTTATAATTACCACAAACTTTAATATCAGGCTCATATCCACTCTCTTTTTTAATATGCTGCTGAAAAGCATGTGATTCCTTACCCTTATCATGAAGCTGCCCCAAAACTTTCCCCCATTCACTCATACCAAATTCACCTGCGAAACGAGAAGCAAGCCTAGTTACACCAACAGAATGTTCCTCATTAGATTGTATAATCCAACGCCCTACATTATCTTGATATATATGTGATATTAATTCTGCCATTTTCATTTTTGTCATTTTCTTGTTCTAACTTCCATCCTCTTCTCTCTTCCGATAGTCTCAGGAAATATATACTCCCCCCAACCAACTTCCAACCTGTTCTTCTTGATTTTCTCATCAAACCACCAGTCGTAGTGTTCACGGGAAATCATACGGATATCCCAGGCTGCATGCACTTGAGCAGCTATTGAAATACCATAAACTTCCCTGAGATCTATCATTTCTTCAAGCGTAAGCACATCTCGCTTTTCGCCTCCCATCTCTTCAATTAAAGCTTGCCGAGTAAATAGAAAGAAACCGGCAAATTTATTGCATCGCTTCTCTATATCTAACTCTGCATTTACAGGAAAGGCAAGAAGCAGATGAGCTAACTCATGAGCTGCCGTGAAGCGAAGACGTTCTACTGTTGTTTTCTTCTGACGCATATCCAGAACCATCAACGGATGCTTCTTATCTGCCCAGGTGCTCATTCCGAAGACATAATCCGGGAGAGTTGCAGCAAGTATCATGATACCTTTTCTTTCCAAGAGTCTCAGGATACTGGCGATAGGTCCATCACCGCAATGCCACTTTTCACGAAGAAGGTCGGCAGCATGGATGGCATCTTCAAGGGTTGATACCTTGGTGCCTTTTACCGGATTCTTGAACCGGGTAGGAAAGCCTGCTTCTTTCTCCTTCGTAAGATACTGCTCTGCCCAAAACGAGAGTTTTGCTTCAAGGGCTTGCAACTCGTCTTCGGACAACTTGCCATTGGAGGTGGTACGGAGCATAGGCATATCTATCTTGAGATTGGTTCCTTCGAAATATTCCTCGCTGATATTGAGGGCTTTGGCTATGGCTTGCAGAGCATCACGCTTAGGGCGCATAATGCCTTTCTCATATCGGGAGATGCTCTGCTTGGTGATGGCTCCGTTGGTTCGCTCTACGAGTTTATCCATGCTAAGCCCCATCATCTGTCGCGCTTCCCGCAATCTTATAGAAAATGATTCATTAATCATAATTGTCTACTCTTTAATTTGTTGACAAATATAAAAAGAATATTTGATATTGTCACCAAGCAACATAGAGATTTAACATAAAAAAGCAGGCAAATGATAAAATAACAAGAAGAATTTAGGCAAAATCAGGTTTACACATTATTATAATAGAAAACACCTTGACCATACAAAACATACAGCCAAGGTGTTATACATATATTCATTCTCTATCTTAGTTGCTATAAGCACTCTCACCATGCTCGTAGATGTCGAGACCTTCCTCTTCTACTCGCTTGTCAACACGTACACCTACACTCTTATCTACTACCTTGAAGATAATGTAGGTAACTACTACGCTGTAGATGATGCTTACCACGGTGGCTACAACCTGAACCCAAAGCTGATGCCAGTCGCCATAGAGGGCACCCTGTACACCTTCGGCTCCTGTTACATACTGAGTGGCGAAGACACCGGTGAGGATAGAACCTAGGATACCACCCATACCATGAACACCAAAGGCATCGAGGGCATCATCATACTTGAACTTCTCCTTTACTACCGCTACCATGAAGAAGCAGACGATCGTGGAAATGATACCGATGCAGAAAGCTCCGAAAATATCGGTACTGCCGGCTGCAGGAGTGATGGCTACCAATCCGGCTACAGCACCGGTACAAGCACCTACTGTAGTTGGCTTCTTGTTTACAATCCAGTCGATGAGCATCCAGGTGGTGGCTGCCGCTGCTGTTGCGATATGAGTTACAAAGAAGGCATTGGCTGCCAGACCATCAGCAGCCAATCCGCTACCGGCATTGAAACCGAACCATCCCAACCAGAGGAATGACATACCCATGAACACGAAGGTGATGTTGTGAGGTGTGATAGGATGACCCGCACGGTAATCATCTCGCTTGCCTACACAGAGTGCCATGACCAGAGCGGCTACACCGGCATTGATATGAACCACGGTACCACCCGCAAAGTCGATGGCTCCCATCTCCTGCAGGAAACCGCCACCCCATACCCAGTGGGCCATTGGAAGATAAGCGATAATAACCCAGAGGATGGTGAAAAGTACATATCCGCTGAACTTCACGCGCTCGGCAAAAGCACCGAGAATCAAGGCTGGAGTAATGAGGGCGAACATGCACTGGAACATTGCAAAGGTGAGCTCCGGAATGCCTGTTGGCATGATGGCATCCAAGCCAATGCCGTGGAGGAAACATTTATCGAAACCACCGATGACGCAAGCCAGAGGATTGCCCGAATCGGCATATTCTGTAGAGAATGCCCAGGAATAACCGAAGGCTACCCATATCAGACTGACTACTGCCACGATGAAAACCGTCTGCATCAGGACGCTGAGGATATTCTTCTGGCGCACCAAACCACCATAAAAAAGTGCTATACCCGGGATTGACATCAAAAGCACCAAGATGGTTGCCATGATCATCCACGCTGTGTTACCCGTATCAAGTGTCGTCAATAATAAACTGCTCATAAAAATATCTTATAGTTAAATTAGAATACTAAATAATATTTATTAAAGATAAGTAAGAATGCCTAATTCAACATTCAACACTTAACATTCAACATTTTAAATTATTCCTCTTTCTCAGCGTTATACAATGCGATGTCGCCTCGCTCGCCGGTTCTGATTCTAACGGTATCGAGTACAGGAATCACGAAGATTCTGCCGTCTCCTACTTCACCGGTCTGTGCAGCTCCCTGGATGGCAGCGATGGTAGGCTCCACATTCTTATCACGAACCACAATATTCAAAAGTACACGCTCGATGCTGCTGGTATCATACATCACACCACGGTAAATGCGAGCCTGGCGCATTTTACCCTCTCCTCTTACATTATAATAAGAGAACCACTCGATGTCTGCTGCTAAAAGCGCCTTCTTGACATCCTCGAATCTAGACTTGCGGATAATTGCCTCAATCTTCTTCATAATCCTTTAATAATTAATAATGTGTTAATACTTCTATTGATTGCCTCTTTTCGAAAACGAACATTCATTGGTTGCTATTCAAATCAAGCCTTTCTTTTACATTATGTTCGTTTTCGGCTGCAAAATTAATACATTTTGTCAGCATTTTAAAGTAAATAAAAACATTTCGTTTCTGCTTTTTATCGAACATTTTAAATTTATCGAGGCTTATCACATTCTCCTTACAATTTGTAAGGCAGAAAGCATTTTTATAACACAAATTGTAAGATTGCGAAAAATAATCAAGATTTCTGTATTTATTTTCTTGCATATTTCAACAAATCGTCGTACCTTTGCAATCGAAATCAAACAAATAGTCATCGAAATATTCGAAAGACTAGCAAAAAGTCAAATCTCAAAAGAGATAAGACATGAGAGATAAAAGAAGAGTATTCAAACATAAAGAACAACGCAGATGAAAGAAACAGTTCATTTTACAAAGATGCAGGGAGCGGGTAACGATTATATATATGTAGATACCCAACAATACGACATCCCTGACCCAGAGAAGGCGGCCATTGCCTGGAGTGCTTATCACACGGGCATAGGAAGCGATGGACTGGTTCTCATCGGAAAGCCGCAAGACAGCAGAAGAGCAGATTATTCGATGCGCATCTTCAACGCCGATGGTTCAGAAGCGATGATGTGCGGCAATGCAAGCCGATGCATCGGTAAGTATCTTTACGAAAAAGGATTGACCCGAAAGGACACCATCCGACTGGAAACACTTTCGGGTATCAAGATATTGAAACTTCATCTTCAGGATAATAAAGAAGTTGTGGAATCGGTAACAGTAGACATGCTGGAACCCAAACTTGAAAATCCCGAGCAATTCATAGGCCCTTCGGTGCTCGAAGCTGATGGCAGAAAATTTGAAGGCACCTATGTTTGCATGGGTAATCCGCATTTCGTTACCTTCGTGGATGACATCGACACCATCGACATCGCCCACTATGGTAAAATTCTGGAAAAAGACAAGGCATTTCCCCAGAGATGCAACATAGAATTTGCACAAGTAACTGACACAGACGCCATAAGGACACGAGTTTGGGAAAGGGGAAGCGGAATAACAATGGCTTGCGGAACAGGAGCCTGTGCCACAGCCGTAGCCGCAGCCCTTACCAAGCGTACTGGTAGGAAAAGCAGTATCGTGATGGATGGCGGAACGCTGGAAATAGAATATAGCGAGGCTGATGATCATGTTTACATGACGGGACCTGCAGCCTTCTCATTCGAAGGAGAAATTGAATTATAAATAAGAGCAAACTTAAATAACAAATGGTCGATAATGACCACAAATAAAAGGAGAAACAAAATATGGCATTAGTTAATGAACATTTCCTGAAGTTGGCCAACAACTACTTGTTTGCCGACATCGCAAAGAAGGTGAACGCCTACAAGATTGCACATCCAAAGCAGCGTGTAATCAGTCTGGGCATCGGTGACGTAACCCAGCCTCTCTGCCCTGCCGTCATCAAGGCGATGCACAAGGCTGTAGACGAGATGGCTGAGCAGGCTTCTTTCAGAGGCTATGGTCCGGAACGAGGCTACGACTTCCTCCGCGAGGCTATCATCAAGAACGACTTTCTGCCACGTGGCATTCATCTTGACGCCAACGAGGTATTCGTAAACGATGGAGCCAAGAGCGATACGGGAAATATCCAGGAGATTTTGAGATGGGATAACAACATCGGCGTTACCGACCCGATTTATCCGGTTTATATAGACTCTAACGTGATGATAGGTAGAGCCGGAGTCTTCGAGAACGGCAAGTGGAGCAATGTAACCTACATGCCTTGCGATGAGAGCGATGACTTCATCCCTCAGATTCCAGACCACCGTGTGGACATGATTTATCTCTGTTATCCAAACAACCCTACGGGTACGGTTATCTCGAAAGAAGAACTCAGAAAATGGGTAAACTATGCTATCAAGAACGAGAGCATCATCCTCTATGATGCAGCCTACGAGGCATATATCACCGACCCATCAATTCCTCATTCTATCTACGAGATTCGTGGAGCCAGAAAGGTAGCGATAGAATTCCACAGTTATTCGAAGACTGCCGGATTCACCGGTGTGCGTTGTGGTTACACCATCGTTCCTAAGGAGTTGAAGGCAAAGACATTGGCAGGTGAGGAAGTGGCACTGAACCCTATCTGGGACCGCCGCCAGTGCACCAAGTTCAATGGTACCAGCTATATCAGCCAGCGTGCTGCCGAAGCCATCTATACCCCAGAGGGTAAGGAACAGGTAAAGGCAACAATCAATTACTATATGGAGAATGCCCACTTCATGAGAGCAGAACTCCAGAAACTCGGTTTGAGAGTATATGGCGGCGAGAATGCACCTTATCTCTGGGTGAAGACGCCAAACAATACGCCAAGCTGGAAATTCTTCGAAGAAATGCTTTATGGTGCCAGCGTAGTCTGCACTCCAGGTGTCGGCTTCGGTCCATCGGGCGAAGGCTACATCCGACTCACCGCCTTCGGCGAGCATGAGGACTGCAAGGAAGCCATGGAGAGAATAGCCAAATGGCTGGGAAAATAATTCAACACTTAACATTGAACATTAAACATTTAAAAATATAAGGTATGAGCAACTTAAGATTTGAAGCTGTTTCAGAGGCTTCCAAGAGAAAGCCTGTTGAGGTAACCGCTCCTAGCGAGCGACCAAGTGAATTCTTCGGAAAGAAGGTATTCAACCGACAGAAGATGTACAAGTATCTCCCTGCAGATGTCTATGAGAAACTGGTAGACGTCATCGACAACGGAGCACGTCTCGACCGTAACATCGCCAACGCCGTAGCCAAAGGCATCAAGCAGTGGGCTGACGAGAATGGCGTAACCCACTACACTCACTGGTTCCAGCCATTGACAGAAGGTACTGCCGAGAAGCACGATGCCTTCATCGAGCATGATGGCAAGGGTGGTATGATCGAGGAATTTTCAGGCAAGTTGCTCGTTCAGCAGGAGCCTGATGCTTCATCTTTCCCATCTGGCGGTATCCGCTCAACCTTCGAGGCTCGCGGTTATTCTGCATGGGATCCAACATCTCCTGTATTTATCATCGACGATACACTCTGTATCCCTACCGTCTTCATCTCTTACACTGGTGAGGCTCTCGACTATAAAGCTCCATTGCTCCGTTCATTGCACGCTGTAAACGTAGCAGCTACAGAGGTTTGCCACTACTTCAACCCAGATGTCAAGAAAGTTATTTCCAATCTCGGTTGGGAGCAGGAGTACTTCCTGGTAGATGAAAGCTTGTATGCAGCACGTCCTGACCTGATGCTGACAGGCCGCACCCTGATGGGTCACGATTCAGCCAAGAACCAGCAGATGGACGACCACTACTTCGGCGCCATCCCAGAGCGTGTTCAGGCATTCATGAAGGATTTGGAAATCCAGGCTCTCGAACTCGGTATTCCTTGCAAGACCCGCCACAACGAGGTAGCACCAAACCAGTTTGAGTTGGCACCTATCTTCGAGGAGACCAACCTTGCCGTTGACCACAACATGCTCTTGATGAGCTTGATGAAGAAGGTAGCTCGCCATCACGGTTTCCGCGTACTTCTCCATGAGAAGCCATTCGCAGGCATCAACGGTTCCGGTAAGCACAACAACTGGAGTCTCGCTACAGATACCGGCATCCTGCTCCATGGTCCTGGCAAGACACCAGAGGATAACCTCCGTTTCGTAGTCTTCATCACAGAGACTTTGATGGGTGTATACAAGCACAACGGTTTGCTCAAGGCTTCTATCATGAGCGCTACCAATGCGCATCGTCTGGGCGCCAACGAGGCACCTCCAGCAATCATCTCTTCATTCCTCGGCAAGCAGTTGACCGACCTTCTCGAGCACATTGAGAAAGCCGACAAGAAGGATCTCTTCACCGTAGCTGGCAAGCAGGGCATGAAGTTGGATATCCCTGAGATTCCAGAGTTGATGATTGATAACACCGACCGTAACCGTACATCACCATTCGCCTTCACCGGTAACCGTTTCGAGTTCCGTGCCGTAGGTTCTGAGGCTAACTGTGCATCAGCAATGATTGTATTGAACACAGCCGTAGCCGAGGCTTTGACCGACTTCAAGAAGCGTGTGGATGAGTTGATTGCCAAGGGTGAGGACAAGACATCTGCCATCATCGATATCGTTCGTCAGGATTTGAAGACCTGCAAGCCAATCCGTTTCGACGGCAATGGTTACTCAGATGAGTGGGTAGAGGAAGCTGCCAAGCGTGGTTTGGACTGCGAGAAGAGTTGTCCAAAGATTTTCGAGCGTTATCTCGACCCAGCCTCTATCAAGATGTTCGAGGATATGGGCGTCATGAAGAAGAACGAGTTGGAAGCTCGTAACGAGGTGAAATGGGAGACCTACACCAAGAAGATTCAGATTGAGGCTCGTGTAATGGGCGACTTGAGCATGAACCACATCATCCCTGTGGCTACTCACTATCAGAGCCAGTTGGCTAAGAATGTGGAGAATATGATTGATATCTTCGGCGACGAGGAAGGCAAGAAGTTGACAGCCCGCAACATCAATATCATCAAGAAGATTGCCGAGCGCACTCAGATTATCGAGACAGGTGTTGAGGAGTTGGTAAATGCCCGCAAGGTTGCCAACAAGATTGAGAATGAGCACGATAAGGCGATAGCTTATCATGACACGGTAGCTCCAAAGATGGAGGAAATCCGTTATCAGATTGATAAGTTGGAGTTGACTGTAGCCGATGAGCTCTGGACCTTGCCTAAGTATCGTGAACTCCTGTTCATCCGCTAATCAGCAATGTCTTCAAAATAGATAAGACATATTTCTGACAGATAAAAAAAACAAAGCTCTAACAAGAGCTACTCTTCATCAGATATAACAATTGAACGATCAATCTATTTCTTTTATTGGTTGTTTAAGTTTGCGCGGAGTGTGGTTGTGAAATCACGCTCCGCTTTTTTTCCCCAAAAAGCCTACACCTAAGCACACTCTGTATTTAGGAAATACTACCTGCCTCGGTATCAGAATCTAATCATACACATTTCTCCATCAACACAAAGGTGATGAATCCCAGGAGAAGGGCGTAGGTGGCTTGCTTCTGAAAACCATGGGCATGTGTTTCGGGAATCATCTCATCGCTCGTTACATAGAGCATGGCACCACCGGCAAAGCCCAACATCACGGGGAGGAAGGTGGAAGAGGCTGAACCCAAACCGAAACCTAACAGAATGCCTACCACTTCGAGCAGGGCAATGAAGATGGAAATGAAGAAGGTGCGGACTGCTGTAACACCAGCCATCATTAAAGGAGCAATAATCACCATACCCTCAGGGATGTTCTGCAGGGCGATACCGAAGGATACCCCCCACTCCGTTGCTCCCTCTGCCGAACAGACACTCACTCCAGCAGCCATGCCTTCGGGCAGTTTATGTAGGGCTATCGCCATCACGAAGAGCATCACCTGACTGAGTCGGGCATTATTGCGATGCTCCTCGGGGTCTAGTCCCGTGATATGATGAAGATGGGGAGTTACCAGATCCAGTACATTCAGAAACAAGGCTCCTGCCATTACGCCGATTACTACCAGCCACCAAAGACTGGTCTGTTCGAAGGCTGGCACTATCAGTCCCAACGTGG
>OKSM01000243.1_pt1 | contig 19392 bp, 24 predicted proteins | sample 1606281 | NCBI WGS metagenome assembly OKSM01 (sample SAMEA3879549, study PRJEB24766) | human gut metagenome | biome: human-associated habitat; feature: feces | place: USA | collected 1985/1987
ACAGCAAAGTTTGTTTGAACCCGTCTCTAACGTTCTCTTAGGGGCAGCTCTGGTTGAGATGAAGCACCTTGATAAGTTAGGGGACTTGATCACCAAGTTAGGTGGGAAGATAACTAGTAAGTATGATACCTCTAAGGTGAAATACGGTGAAACTCCACAAGAGGCCTTAAACCTCGCAATCAAGGCGGAAGAGGACACTCTCAAGCATTATAGAGAACTGAGGCAAAAATTGATCCTCATTAACACGAGGACTTCTGCCGTCTGCGTTCAGTTACTCTCCAAACTAATCTCTGATGAGGAGAAACACGTTTCCCTCTTTCAAAGAAGGTTAGAAAGAATTGCCTCACCAGAGAATGGCTAAATTCGGTTCATGGTGTAAGAAACCCCCTGAGGATGAGACGGCAGTGGAAAAGAAAGATGACTTGATTCATCTTACGAACCCTAAGGGACAGGTGAAGGACTTCACGATAAGAGAATTCCATGAGTACCTAGAAGAGGTAGTGAAATGTGATAGTTTTAAGAGGTGGAATAGTAGGGTAGATATGCCTGTACATTTCACACATGATGGAGAGAAGAAATTGAACGTTTGGTTAGTAGAAGCATTCCTGAAGGAAAAAGGATATAAGTGGAATTAACAAAGTTTAACAGTTAAGTACCAAAATTTTGGTACTTAATTTTTGCAGTTAGACATATAATTTTTATATTTGTATATCGAAATAAGTCAAACATAAAAAGAACTGACATGAAGGCAGAACTTAAGATAAACGATAAGAAAGAAGTAGTGGTAACAACCACTACTGACTTTCAAAAGTCAGTAGAACCAGAAGTAGGGTTTGTTTATAGGAGAAAAAGTGTGAAAGATTTTTCCTATAATTTCTTGATCAAGTTGAATGAGAGTGTAACTAAGGAAACGTACACCTATTTTAAGGTGTTGGTTTACTCTTTCATGACTGATAAGTGGGAAGATCAAGGAGAAACGATAGGTACTTATGATCTTAAAAATTATTACATTAGGGTTCTTGGTGATGTTTCAGAACTGGTAGAAAGTTCTCACCGTGCCTTGAACGGTGACCTTTCAGTGATGCCTCAGTTGGAAGAGGATGATTTACCGCAAGAGCCTGGACTAGTTTCAAGGAACGTTCAATCAGAGGCGTTAGTAGGCGTTGTTGATAAACTTTCTGTCTTGAAGAATAGGTCTGAGGAGTTAACTTACATGGCCAACTGTATCATCGAATCACAGAAAAACTCCTTGATGCAGACAGTGATTAAAATGGAAGGAATGGTACAGGAATTCCGCTCTCGTATAGAAAAGGTGATGAAAGTTATTTCCATGATCGAGTTGTATTTAGGAGTTAATGAGGAGTTGATGCAGATAAGTGAAGGTGAAAAGGCAGACCCTTCAGAACCACTAACCTTGAGGCAGTTGGTTCTATACATGGATGAGGAGACAGCTTTGACAGGATACAAGTGTGGTGGGTATGATTACGAGGATATAGAGAAGTTTGATGAGTGGTTGCTGAACCCTAAAAATAGGGACTTGGTGATACCTGAAAAGCGTTCTATCGTGGTTTTCAAACCTAGACGTAAAGACAAGCATTATTCTGACGATTTTTACTTTAATAAGGTAAGGAACCAGTGGAACCACGTTTCTTATATTCTCATGAGAAACGGTGACAACCTTTACCGTGTATTCTCTACTAATTTCTCAGTTTCAGGCACTGTCTTCCCTCGGAAAGCGGAACTTGAGAAACTCATGAAAAATCAGGAGGAGGGTAGAGACATTTCCATGGAAATAGACAACCTCCGGACACGGGGTATGAAGTTTGCCATGTTCGTTAATGGTCTGTTTGACCGTTCTGACATCATGTACCCTATTGACGGTAAAGTGGATATGTTTAAGATGGATGAGAGCCCTATCAGGATAGTGTATGATGCAGAGCCTTCCTTGACTTCTGGTCATAAGTCATGGAGGGAATTTATAAGGGAAGTAAACAGTTCAGTAGGTGAAGGATCTAGGGTTTACCTTCCTATGAGTAAGAGGATCACTAAAGAAAATATGTATGGTAGACTGGTAAAATTTTATCCTAATGAATACTCAATCCCTGAAGGACCTTCAAGGGGTATGTATCAGGTTGAAAAATACCTGTTTCCTAACGATCCAAGAAAGCAATCACTCTGCATTAAGTATAATCCTGGAGGAGAGTATTGGGATGATGTAGTAGGGTGGAAACAACGGAAGAATAGGATAACTTACTTGCTGAATGAAGACGATCTTAATTATGGTGGTGTGATCAACTATGATAACGTCACGTTTGAAGAGATTGATTATTACTTGAAGTCGAGAGTAGACCGTTCTAATTACCTTGAAATGTTTAGACCCCTGATCGGTTTGAGAGATGAGTTGCTGAAAGACATCGAGAAGGAGAAAGATTTCGTTAAGATGGTAGAAGGCGAGACTGAAAAGTCAGAAAGTGAAGTCTGGGAGGCATTGAGATGGTGGAAGTTGAAGAATAAGTGGAAACGCTCATTGACTTCGGACGATTCAAAAGCTTATAGGATGATAGTGAAGAAATTAACAAAGGATGTTTCACGTGAAACATTATAATAGATAAACATCATGGAAGAAAATACACAAGTACAGAAATTTGACCCTGCAACGTTAATGCAGGGAGTGAAAGACAGGATTAAGTCTACTTTCGTGTCTTTAATACCTGAAGAGCAATGGGAAGAGATGGTGAAGAAAGAAGTAGATAAGTTTTTCAGGGAGTATGAAATTAGAGGAGACGGTAGAAGGTATGTTTCTGATTTCTCATCGTTAGTTGTCTCCTTATTGAAAGAAGAATGCGAGAGACGCATGAAAGAGTATTTAGGGTCTCCTGAATTTCAAACTATATGGACTGATAACGGTCAGAAAACTATTAATCATGCCATAAAGGAGATGATAATAGAAAATTCAGGGTTGATACTTTGCAATATGTATCAAGAGATGTTCCATACTATGCTTTGTAGGTTTAAAAGTGAATTAATGAGTAGTCGTTTTTAGTCATGAATATACAGGAAACTATAAGGAATTTGAGACGATGGTCTAAGGAGTACGCAGAAGGTAACCCTTCTGTCTCTGACCAAGTCTGGGATGAGACAGTAGAGAAACTGAGGGAAGAAGCTCCTGATTGTGAGTTCTTCAAGAAGGCAGTATCAGAGCCTACTCCTTCATCAACGAGGAAAGAAAAGTTGCCTCAGCCTATGCTCTCCTTGGACAAGGTGAAGCAAGTAGAAAAATTAGAGGAATGGTTAGGGAGTGTAGTAGGAGAAGGCTGGAAGGACACGTGGTTGGTGATAACACCTAAACTTGACGGTATATCAGCTATTCACGTGGGGAAGAAATGGTGGAGTAGGGGAGATGGGTACGTGGGAGAAATCATGGATGAGCAGTGCGCTCACTTGAATGAAGGTGAATGGGACAGTGAAAACTTCTCAATGATGAGAGGTGAACTGATTATCACGCAAGAAGACTGGGAGAAGAATGAGGAGTATTTTAAATCTTTGAATTATAAGAACCAGAGGAACACGGTAGCAGGGTGGAAGAACGGTGGTTTTAAGGAAGGCATTAGGTACAACTTGATGTCATACGTTCCCTATGACTTGTTCACGAAAGACGGTACTCCCTTGTCGAAGAGTGAGCAGATGGAACGGTTGAGCGTGATAAGGGGTGTTGATTTACCGTATAGAAAAGTCAAGTGGGGAGATAAAACGTTGAGAGAAGTTGAAGAGTCTTTACTGGTCTTATTTCAAGAATGGTCTAGGGTTTACCCTATTGATGGATTGGTAGTAGACATAGAAGACCCTCAGTACAGGATGGGAACAGAGGCGAACGGTAACCCTAGGTACGCTAGGGCGTATAAGCATCCCTCATTTAATGAGAGAAAGTGGACTGAGGTAGTTGGTGTAATTCGGGAAGTCAACAGGTTCGGTGTTGTCACTCCTGTACTTCAAGTGAAACCCGTGGACATATCAGGGGCGACAGTATCGAGGGTGAACGGTATTTCATCGTCTTACCTTTCTGACTGGATGATCTATGAAGGTTGTCCTATCATGATCAGGCGTTCAGGAGAAGTGATACCTCAGATGGTTCAAGTGGGGAGTGTTATTATACCCTTCCTTGATGAGTTTGAGAATGAGGTTTATTACAGGCAAGTTTACGGTTGGGCAGTTGAGGCCAGGAAAGAAGAGGTCAAAGACTCCTTTGCTCTCGTTCAGAAACTCATGGACCAAATGTCAGTATGCCCTTACTGCGGAGAACCTCTTAAATGGGATAAGAAATTGGTAAATCAGGTATGCTGTAATCCTAAGTGTGAAGAGGTGAACTTTCAGAAGGTTTATGATTTCTTCAAGATCTTGAAATTTGAGGGGTTCAAGGAAAAAACTTTCCGGCAACTTTATAAGATGGGTAAGACACATTGGAGGATGATCATGGAAGTAACGAAGGATGACCTCTTACTACTTGATAAGTTCGGTGAGAAATCGGCTGATAAGTTCTTAGAACAAGTGAGGAAGTTGAGAGAAGACGGTATACCGACAGAAAGGCTACTTCACGCATCGGGCTATTTCCCTGGTTTAGGGGAGAAAACTTTGAAAGTTATACTTTTAGGTATCCACGACACGGTTCCAAAGGATCGTAATGTTACATTGGAAGATTTGGTTAAGATTGACGGTGTATCAAGTATAACGGCGAACGTTTACCTTAACGGTATATCGAAGGTTTGCTTAGAACCCTATTCTTCTTACATGGTGATTGTACCTCCTTACGGGGATAAGAAGAAAGAAGGGAAATACTCAGACTTGAAAGTCGTTTTCTCCGGTTTCCGAGACGCTCAATTGAAACACCTGATAGAAGAAGAAGGTGGAGAGGTATTGGATAACATCAGTAAGAACATTTCTATTTTGGTAGTTAAGGAGGTAGGGAAGATGACATCGAAGGTCGCTGCAGCCATGAAAATAGGGGTAGAAGTCATCTCCTTGAACGATTTTAAGGAAAGGTTTATTTAATGTTTTTTAACAAGAAAGTACTAAAAAATTAGTACTTTTCTTTTGCAGTCAGACATATAATTTTTATATTTGTATATCGAAATAAGTCAAACAAATAAAGTTAAAGATCATGAAAGCAATTATCGAAAACCAGATTGAAAACGTCAACACATTCAAAGCAAAAGCGTTCGTAGAAGTGTTAAACGCAGTGATGATGTCACAAGATGAAGACGAGTTGAGAGTCAACATGGCAGAAACGATCACTCCTGATTCTTATGAGAATGATTACTTTGAGTACGGTTGTGGTCACAATCACTTGTGGGTGATGGATAAAGAGAGTAAGAAAAGAGTGATCTTCGTTGAGTTCCCAGTTGACTAAAAGGAAAAGGAGAGGCTTCAATTTCAATAGATGATAGAGAGTTCCAGGCTCAGTGAAAGACGAAGGCCTGGACTCTCACTTAAATTCAGGTTAAAAGAATTGATTATGGCAAAGACAGAATATAAAGTAGGTGAAGAGTTTCAAATAGGATTTAAAACCTTGAAATGTGTAGAAGGACAAGGCTGCGAGGGTTGTTTTTTAAGAGAAAAATTCTTGGACTGTTGCATACTACAAGAGTTTATAGGACAATGTATTTCGTATTCTAGGGAAGACGGTAAGGACGTGATTTTCGTGGAAGTAAAGGAGGATGAAACACAGTATCAAGCGGAAGGAGAGGAAATGGAAATGACAGAAAGTCCTTGTCGGTTGATAGAGTGTATTTACCTTAATAAAGCAGGCATCAGTAAGGGATGCACTGTTTCCTATCCAGACAACGGGTGGGTACTGAATGGTGGACTAGTAGAAGACCTGGTCAAGGAAGGGAAGAAGGACTTCGTTAAGTTAGTATCGTTTGAAATCAAGTAGTACGTTATGAGAGAGTTAATACAAGTAGTCGCTTGCCTGACTGTCCTAATCACGACAGTGGGCTGGGTGTTGACTTTCGTTCTAGTAAAGTGTAAGATGACGGGCAGGACGGAGAAAATAGTACTCGCCTGTGCTTCTTTTTCACTAGGTACAGGTTTCGGTATGGGAACAGTGGGAGTATTAATGTGTAAATGCTTAATGTGATGGATCAGTTAGTGACATTAGAAACGGCGAGACTCGCCTATAAGTTAGAATATGACGGGAAGTACTTGTACTCCTACAGGGACGGTGTACTTGTTCCTAACGCAACGTTTGAGCCTGAGTTCTCGGTTGACGTGGAAAGTTTAGACCTAGACGGGTCTGACGTGAGAAGGGCAAGGAAAATAGTGCAAATTGGTGAGTTACTCGCCTGCCCTACTCAAACTGCCTTGTCAAGGTGGATAAGGAAGAGGTATAAGGTGTACGTTCATGTTGATTGCAACGCCTCAGGGTGGTACTGGGAGATTGAGAAAACTAACGGTACCCACATTAAGAACTCAGGAGAAGAAGGACCGAACCTTGGTGGGTGTTGGGATGATTATGAAGAGTGCCTGGAAAACGCTTTGAGGGAAGTATGTATGATGATGATATTAAAAGGAGAATTATGGTAGAACCTAGTACTAAAATAGAAAGGATTACCTTATGAAAACATTTAAACGAATCTACACCCAATGTTATTCCTTAGAGGAGGCAAAGGATTTAAGTCGGTTCATAGTGATCAAGAGGAATTATCTATCTAGTGGGACTGTGATACGGGCTGAAATATCGGAAGCGTTTAAAAGTAATAAGAGAAAGGGCAAAGATTATATCTATGTAGGTGTGAACAGTGAGAGTTTAGTTATAGGCTGTACTCATTCTCAAATGCAAGATCAGGGCTCAAGAAAGTTTATTGAACCAATAAAGGGTTTTAAGAAATTATTAGAGAAGTATTAGTTATGGGACCGATATGTAGATTGATATTCGTTATCATGTTTTTACCTACTTGTTTAGTAAGTTTTATCTTTGACCTTATAATGTTCATCGCTATCGGTGATAGGCATGAACCGTATAAAGTGCTGGATTGGTTAAGTGATAACTTCGCAGATTATGGTAAAGATAAGACATGAAGGCAACTTTGCAAAAAATGGTTTACAGGGGTTATGAGGAAGACTTTGAATGTATATGTCTTGTTGACAACTCAACGCAAGGAGGAGAATTCACGTTCTGCGGAGCTGCAATACCAGATAGTAGACTGGATATAGAAGGATTCGAGGCTGTTGGTGGTGAATTTAAGGGGAGTGTTAAGGAAGTTACCTGCCCTAATTGTAGGAATAGGATACAATACATTAAACAATTAAGATGATGGCGAAGAAAAGGAGAAATAAGATAGTGTACATTCCTAATCAGGCTATTCATGAGAAGTGGTGGTCGGATGATTTGGAAGGCCAGAAACAATTACACCTCGAAAGAGAGTATCAGAAGAAACTGGCGAAATCTAAAAAGAGATAATCAGTATGGAAGTTAAAGAAGTGAAATTTAAAAAGTACATCCCTTCAGAAGGGAAGGCTTTGAAGGTGATACAGAAGAATACCGTAGGAAACACGCACATACTTTCCTATTCTTCTTCCTCGATAATCGTTGATGAAAATGACTTGGTCTGCCCTATTGAGGAAGTTGACCTTCAAGAATTTGAGAAATGGTGGAAAGAAAATAGGGGTCATTGTGGTCTTAGGTCTTTATATTAAAATTGAACATCATGAAAACAGTTACAATACCATTCGATTTAGAACTAGCGAAAAAGATTCAGAACGGGGAAGTGGAGGGGGAAATAGTGGATAAGAGAGGAATAAATTACGAGATAGTTAAGTGGGATGCTTCCGGCAGCCATTCGTTAATATGCATCAATTTTAATAAGAAACGCAATATCACAACCGCCTGTACGTATACTTTTGAAGGTAAGTATGTGGGAAAAAATAAAGAATCAGATTTTGATTTACAACTAGTAGTCCCCGAATACTTGACTTGGAAGGAGGGGAATTACCTGACTATTAGTGATGGCAATACGAAATTTATATTTATCTTCAAACTTTATAAGAGTGATGATAAATATCAGGTTAAGTATCATGCAATGTATAACACTAATAGTAAAACCTTGTATAAGGATAGTGAATTAATGGTAAGGGAGGGGAACAATATTTATCCCTCAACACCTTCCGAGATAGTCATTTTAACCGAAGAGTTGAAGAGGATCGGTAAAAAGTGGAATCCTGAAACCAAACAGGTCGAGGACTTGAAGGAAGAACACGTGATTAAACCACTTGACTTGATACTAGTAAAATCTACTTATTGGGAATTGTGTCAATACTCATTTGTTGAAGGTGGGTATGTTCACACCGTGGGTGGTTTAACATTTAGAGAATGGATTCCTTACGAGGGAAATGAGCATTTACTGGGAACAATCGTAACACCGAAAGAATGAAAAAGAAGTACTACATCGTCAGTTTGAAGAACACGAAGGCGAAGGACCGTTCACTCACCTTGTGGAGACCTGATAACAAAGGTTACACCTACTTTTTATGCGCTGCAGGCGTTTACGATGAGATAGACCCTGAGTACCATGGACGTGATGGGAATATACCGTTAGAGATCAGTTCTATCGTTAGATTAACTTGTCTTGGTGCAGATGTTTCAAGATGTATAGAAAACACGAGAGACAATAGGGATCTGATCAGGAAAATGTGGAGAGAGGAGTTGAAGGAGATCAGGAAGAAAAAGAAGGGTGATAAAACTTGCAAGTCTCAAATATAATTGTTACATTTGTACATGACAAAACAAACTATCAGAGAATGGAAACAGTAGAAATAGTGAAAGAATTCTTGAAAGGGAGAGGGTACAAGGATATACTCGATGAACTCCCCCAGGAGAAGAAAGTCTGGTCTGACGGGTCAGTACTGGTATACCAATCGAAGGACATCAACAAGACCACCTTGAAGGTGTCAGTCATAGAAAAATTAGGTATCTCTTTATTAGAAGTAGAGTACGGAGATGTACCCTACGTCACTAGGGCGCAGAAGGTATTAGGACGTTCTGACATTTCAAACTTGGAAGAAACGTTGAAGAAGGTAGTGAAAACTTGCCTTTCCGGTTATTACGAGATGATCCTAGGAGTAGTGATGGATAAAGCGTTAAGGTCATGAACGGGGAAATAGTAGGAGTGAAGTTCATCGTGGGTGAACACATCGACAAAGAGGAATTACCACTCTTCCTTAACATCTTGAAAGGAATGGATTTCACGGTTCCTAAAACCGTGAAAGACGGGTACTACTACATCCGTTTCTGTGACAAGTCACTCTTCCTAACTTGTAGGGCGAATTATGATAGTTTAGCACTTTTCGAGTTACACGGTAAACCTACTGGAAGAAATGAACTCATGGTGATACTCTCTAAATTCTTGGAGGATCATTACAACGGTTATAAGTTCAGTTTAGGCGCAGACACGAAAGAAGTGAGTGATACTGATCTAAACCTGTTTTTCAGTATGTTGATGAGGAAAGGCTGGGGATTGAGGGGAGTTCTGGTAAAGTCTCCTCAAAGGAAGTACTTCTTCCTAGATTGTGAGAAGAAGGTAGTCGGCACTTCTGACTCTGTTAAGACGTATGTCGGTGACAAGACGAAGTATAAGTTACCCGGTCACTTGATACTTGGTCTCATGGACAGGGCAGTTGAAGAAGGGAATGTAGAATTTAATTTATCAAACATATTAGTAATTCATGAAAGAATCAGGAAAAAGTTACAAGGAAAGACTCTCTCAGGAGGCGGTGGAAATATCACCGGAGTTGAAAGAGCAGACAAACCGATTAAGGTTGAAGGAGACGTCCCTCTCTTTGCAGAAGAGGATTATTTCAAACAAGAAAAAAGTATCGGAGATTGAAGCGCAGTTGGATTGTGTTAAGGGATACTACCCACTTCCTATCGAGCAAATCATAGAGTTGGAATGTGAGAAGTCACGTTATGAGAAAGGTGCTGAGATGCTCGAGGAACTCCTTTACGAGTTATTCCCAGAAGAAAAACCTCGGGAAGAAGTGAAGGAGATGGAAGAAGGTTTCTAAAATAGTTATCATGATCAGTGGAGGGATAAAATGTCCCTCCTAATTTACTTTTATGGAAATAGAACTACTAATTGTATGCTTACTACTCTTCCCTTGCATCCTTTACCTCACTCACCACGTGTTGAGATTGTATAGGGATTTGAATGATTTAAAGGACGATTACAAGAAGTACAAGAGGAAGACATCGAGAAGGTTTGGGAAAATAGACTAGGTATGGCGAAGTTATCAAAGGATATGTTTCAGAAGAAGGTGAAAGAGGAGAAGGCACCTACCGTTCAAGGGCCCGTCAGGGTGAGGAACAAGAAGGAGATGGAAGAAGCACGGGTCAGGTATAACAAGTTGCGTCAGGAGTGGGATGAGGCGGAACAGGACCGAGTAGTAACCTTCTTAAATAGGAAATTCGATCTATCACTACCCTTGTTCAAGGGGTACCTTCACAAGATAAAAGAAGAGGAGGGACAGGAATACCTTGAACGTCACAAGAAGTACTCAATCATGCGGAAGGAGATGACGAAGTTGGAATCTGCCCTAGGCATACTGCCAGACGGTCAGAAAACCCCTTTCGAGATCATGACTATATACAAGGATCAGATCCTCGAGATGTTAGGTAAAGACCTCACCGCCACTGAAATATCCATTGTCTTGAAGAAGAAGGGAGAAAAGGTTCATCCCCGGGAGATAAGGAAATTTCAGTTGCAGCATTATGAAGAGGTACAGGACATGAGGAAGAAATGGAGAGAGGACCTCTCTGATCTATCAATCTCGGTGAAAAAGTCTCGTCTCAACAAACTGAACTATCTCCTCATCGACCTCTACGAGTTGTATAAGAACGCTGGACTGTCCATGAGGTTGAACATATCGAAAGAGATAAGGGGGATACTTGAACAGGCGAGGAAGGAGGTAGAAGGTGAGGAACTGAAACTGACTGTCTCAGGGAAGATAGACGTTGAGGCGACTATAAACCATTACATGAGAGATTCAGGACTCCTGCAAGGACTGACTATCCAGCAGTTGGTGATTTCACGTATATCGTCAAGGTTAGGACTTAACTCCCAGTACTTCATGGACCGTCTCGCCTATTCCTTCTACGCTAAATGGAACGGGTTCAGGAAGAACGATGACCTCAAGACGAAACCTATATACCCTTCCGCTTCAAACTATGACATATTAGACCTCGAGAGGAAGTCGAAGGACTTGGTTGAGCATGAGAGGCAGAAGTACCCGCAGGCAGAAGACGCCGTGATCGTTGAGGACAACACGGTCAGGCAGAACCTCTTGAAGGTGTTGAAACGGATAGGCGAGAGGAAGGAGTTGTCAGATAAGGGTACTACTTCTTAACAAAGTTTAACAGTCAGTAGGTGAAAATTTACTGATTACTTTTTGTAGTTAGACATATAAATGTTATATTTGTGTATTGAAATAAATCATTAAACAGTTGAAGGTTATGAAAAAGACATACACGGTAGAACAGTTGATAAAGGCAGCTATTAAGATGGGATGCAACCCTCAGGAGGCACGGGTGAAGATCAAGAAGTCGTATGACTACTACTTGAAGTTCAGGTCAGATTACTCCCTAGGGAAGGCAGCTCACTACTGTATGTATGTCGCACCTTAACGATTAAATTTAAAAGAAATGGCAATAAAATTAACTGACAGTAGACGGGAGGAGATAAAGAGACTCCTCCTGAAACCTCTTAAAAAGGACATTGAGAGCACGGTGAAGGAAATGAGTAGGATAGTCGAAGACTTCTTCTTGTACTTGTTACCTGATGACGTTCGGAAGGTATGAGACAAGTATCCTTCCGTGTTTTCAAAGATGAGTTCTGTAATGATGAAAGAAGTCATAGACAGTAATAAGTACCCTGAACTTTATCAGTTTTCAAGAGATTTTAATCAGGCGTGGTTATCGGTGAACGCACCTGCTTTCTTCGATTATGAAGGGAAGGGTGTCTCGTTAAAAGAGAAATTCATGCAGTACCCCTATTTTCAGGGTTATAGGGAGAAATTAGAAGACCTAATGCGGTTAAATGAGAAGTACATTAAGTTGAGGAATAAGGTCTCTTGTGTCTTGGAGAATATCCCTACTGTTGCTCGCTTGAAAGAGGAATTCCCCGAGGCCTATAACTTGTACTTTGTTGAAGTGGTGAAGGACAACAAGAAAGAAGTGAAAGAAAGGCCGAAGGAGAATCAATGCACTAACACGGAAGAGTTAAGGGCAGAATTGTCCGCTTTGTTTAAGAAGGACTAACTTGAAAATATAAGATTTTTTCATAAGTAACACTTTTTGTTTTTAGTGATAACGTATACCGTTATACATTAAAAAGTCGGAGGTTTGTTTTGGTGAAAGATTACAAGACCTCCAGAACCGTCCCGCTTGTTGTGATAACACCGGGACATTTTTTATTTAAAAACTTTTGAAGTTTGAGAAACTTTCCTTATCTTTATGATCTTAAATTTAAGGAAATGTCTATAAATTCTGACTTAATAGAAAACTTGCTTGGTTCCGTGGGAGACATAGGTAACAAGACGGTGAGAGCGACACTTCACACCATGTACCCCAAGGAGTTTGAGTTGTACATGATCTCGGTGGAGTTGACAGACTCATCTGACAACATCCTGGATTACTTGACTTTTCCCATAAACCCCAACTCAATAGTCAAGTCAGAACCCTACATCAAGACGATAGACAAGACACTGAACGGGGTGACAGTGGTACGGGGGACTGGGTTTACCCCGCAAGACCTGACGATCAAAGGGTCATTCGGTAGGGCGTTTAAGATATTAGTACGCCAGCAAGAAACAGTTTTCACTGCACTCCGCAAGAACCCTAACCCTGAACTGTCTTCAACGATCAAGAACGGGTACGGTACTTTTAAAATCCTGCAAGAGATATGCAAGAGATCAAATGAGAACGATTCAAAAGGACTCCCTAACAGGTTATACTTTCATAACTTTCCCTTAGGAGAATCCTATTTATGTGAGGTCATGAACTTCGAAGGGTCACAGGACCTTTCCACTAACATGATGTGGAATTACTCCTTGACCTTGAAGATACTCGCTCCTATCAACCTCACTACCGCAGAAAGGTTCACGAAAGTAGCGTTAGGAACGTCACAGAAGGTGATCACGTCTGCCGTGAACAAGACGAAGAATGTTATACTTCAAAACGTGTTGAGATGAAACCAGTAGAAAGAGTAGCGAAACTGATTAATTTTGACCTTCAAGGTTTCTTCCAGGACTTCGTGAGCCTGGTTTCATCGTATCAGCAGGATATAGTGTACTACTACACTAACGGTGGTGACTACCCTAAAACGGGCATGGACCTCCTAGAATCGTTGGTTAAGAAGGTACCAGTCGTTTATCAGAAGGTATCACAGGGTAGGAATATGCTCACTAACTACTCCGACTTCGAGATCATAGATTATTTTGAGGACTGCGTTACGTCATTACAGATGATGGACAACTACGATAGGTGGTTGAGATCATCGTTAGTGAAAGGCAAGTTCAAAGAAGGCATGGAAGTTGAGATTATTCTACGCCAGAACCAGACGTTTGAGAACCTATCAACGGAAGTCGGGTATGACGATCACGAAGAAGGGGCACTTGACATACTGATGAGGAATAAGATTAAGGAGAGGGATTACGACTTGAGGGGCGGTACCACGTTGACTTTCTCGTCTAGTGTTGAGAACGAAGGCATGGTGTTGCAATCAGTGGTTGACAACAACACGGGTCAGAATCTACTAGGCAAAGACCTCTGCAAGAAGATCACTTTCACGGAGGGGGACATACTCTGCCTCCAACCGCAAGACACGTTCTACCAGGCCTGCGGTATACTGATAGGCTTATTGAAGAATGACAACCCAGAGATACCTTCTCAGGGGTTAGACAAGTCACTTATCTCTAATAAGAACGTGGTACTGAACATGATGCCTACTTTCATTAGGCAGTTATACGCAACGATAGGGTCTGATGACACGATCAGTACCTTTAACATAGTATCAATAGACAACGAGGGAGACAGGGTTTCTATCGAGGTACAACTGATCTCACAATTAGGTAACGAAGTAAAACAGACGATCAATGGAAACTAAGATATACACGGTAGAGGAATACAAGCAACTTTTCTTGGAAGGAGTGATCAACAAGTCAGCAGGGAAGGTATCAAAGGTCTCTGACAACTCAGTCCTAGGAGGAGTAGGATACGGTATAGGGAAGATCTCACAGAAGACAGTGAAGGATATTGCACTAGTAGAATCCGAGATGTTCCCAGATTACGCCTACGGGCAGTACCTCGATAGGGTAGCGATGAGAACGGGGGTGTCATCAAGGCAGAAAGACCGAGGCTCATCCGTTTGGGTTAAGATAGTCGCTGACCCTGGTACCGTTTACCCAGTAGGTGGTACTACCTTCGCATCGACTGGAGGGTTCACCTTCTCGTTAGAAGAAACTTTTGTCATGGGAGAATCTGGGTATGATTACGTTAAACTGAAATCAAACGACTTGGGGGCGTCAACGAACGTTCCAGCGAACACGATTAACAGGGTGACTCCTACTCCTTCTGGTCATAAGTACGTCATCAACGAGGTACCAGCGGAGGGAGGTGTAGACGTTGAGTCTGACGATTCCTTACGTAATAGGATACTCCAGAACTTCAATAACTTCGCCTTCGATACCTTGGACAAGATTAAATCTGTCTTCCAGACCTTGAACACGAATATACTAGACGTGAAGAAGATAGGTATAAACGCCTCAGGACAGTCCGTGTTAGGGGTGATGACGGTGAACGGTGTAGACTTGACGGAAGAAGAGATAGACTACCTCTTGTCTAAATCGAAGTTCTACTTGTCATTGAAAGAGCAAACAGTGACGAACGGTCTGGACGCTGGTGCGCCTATCGAGATAAGGAACATCCAGGCGACTTACGTTGACATGGATTTTAGGGTGTCCTACTTCTCTAACATCAATTCTGATGACTTGAGGATGGCGATACAGGAGCAGGTGTCTCAAGCGTTTGACTTCCGTAACTGGACAGACACGAAAGTTCAGTGGGAAGACCTATTCACGATAGTACGATCACAAGACGGTATCAAGGTGTTACCGGAAGAGTACTTCACGCCCCACGCTGATATACCGGTACCTTCAACCTCGTACCCTAGGTTACGGGGGTTCATCATGAGGGACCTAACAGGAGAAGTGATAGTGGACAACGCTGGTAATATCAACCCGATTTACTACCAGGACACCACGGACAACGTTTTAAACCACATAAACACGAACTATTATGAATAACTACACGGAGCGGGTTAAGAATTTAGGACAGATAGCGGCAATCGCTTTCGGTACCACCCCGCCTAATGATAAAAGGATACTGTGGTACGATGAAGGTGAGACAGCGGACGTTGCCTTGAAGTACTACAGCAAGGAGCAACAGAAGTGGATACCTTTCCCTTCGATGGACTTCATCCAGGCCGTCATCGACTCTTTGAGGAAGTTACACTTGAAGAAAGTAGAAGGAGACTCATCCACGGCGTCACTCATCAATCAGTTGACGGAGCAGTTACCGCCCCTGACGCAGGAGTTCATAGAAGGCACCTTGAAACACGTCAGTGTCCAGGTAGACGTGACGGACGGTGCTCAGGCGTTACTCGATTCTACCTTGTACATAGGAGACATCGACATGGGAACGTCAGAGAACAACTTTGTCGTGACGTACAGGACATTCTTAACGAACAAGGGAACGTCCTCAGCGAATTACCTCTCCTACGAAGTACACGCAATCAGGTACGACTACGACCGTGAGACGAAGGAAGTAAGCAATATCACCTTCATAGACGATACTGGAAACCCGATTCTCTTACGCTCCTCGATAGTCAATAACTTGACCACGACTTCAACGATCCTCCCGCTCTCCGCGGCTCAAGGTAAAATCTTGAAGGATCTGATCGACACTTACAAGGTGAAGGAATTGATAGATGGGAACGTGACGGTAGTAACCTTGACGAACTACAAGGCGAAGATAGACGTGACGGTGGATAACTCGTCTATCGTTGTTGAGGAGAAGGCGTTGAGGGTGAAAAGAATTGATGGAGGAACTTTTAGTTAAAGAGAAATGCAAAACGAGATTATTGACATACAGTTCTTGCGCAGTCTGGCGCCTTTCACGAACCGGGCTACCGCTATCAGCAAGTTGCAGTCGTTGACTTGGTCAGTAGGTAAACCTGCAGTCGCCACTTATAAAGTAGGCAGTGAGACAAGGGGACTATTGGCGATAGGTATTGCTGACGGTGTAGGCAAGTGTAGGGTACTCGCAGACGATGAAGATTTTCAGACGTTGAAAGTGTACACGGAGGCCTTAAACAAGAAGGTTGATGATTACATAGAAGTAACGGACGCCTGGAAAGAAGTAGTGGACGCTTGGCGTTCAGTGACTGACGATCGCTTAGTAGAGTTGGAAGGTAAGTCACACGTCCAGAACACGGACACGGGGACCACTTCATCTACTTTTCAAGTCGATTCAACGTCTAACGGTCCCAAACTGAAAGGCAAGGGAGGAGACCTTGAACTCAGGAACGCTGGAGACACTGACTACGCTGGACTTACCCTAGGCAATATCACTATCAAGGGTAACGTGACGCAGGAAGGTGACACCTTTATATCACAGGCAGAGACCGTTGAGATCAACGATAACCTACTCCTGATCAACAAAGGAGAAGTAGGAGCAGGAGTGACGAAAGGGATAGCCGGTATAGAGATAGACCGAGGCACCTTGCCTAACTACCAGATCGTCTTCGATGAGTCAGACAAGAGGTTCAAGGCGGGAGAAGTAGGGAACATCTGGCCACTCGCCTTGCGTGACGAGGAAGCGAACATGGTGGACGGTATGTTCGTCACTTGGGACTCCGCTACCAAACGGTTGAAAACGACTAACACCGTGCCTTCTAATAGGAAGTTGTTCTTCACGGATAGCAACTCATACCTTCAATTGATGTCTCACGATTTTTCAGGGACAACACTAGTTCAGACCTTAACGTACACTAACGCCAAGGGATCTTTGTTCGTGAGTGCGGGAGACTCAAACCTTAACCTTGACACTGACAAGACCAATTTCCGTTTCTATAAGAATCTCATCGTCCCCAGTTCAATAGACGCTGGTACTGACATGATCCTTAAGAGAAACGGTACTACTAAACTCACCTTGAAGGACACGGTAGCGCAGTTCACGGTACCCGTGACAGCGACTACCTTCAATAGAACTTCTGACGGGTCAGAGGCACTCTATCATGCTGACATCATAGACGATTTAGTCACGGGAGGAACGAGTAAGGTACTGTCTGCAGAACAAGGGAAGATACTTTCCACCAAAGTGAATGAGATAGGGGACACCTATTTACCGCTGTCCGCAGGATCAGGGAAACACGTCACGGGAGACCTTTACCTCGATCAGAAGATCTACATGAAGACCTTGAAGCCTATCTACGTGCAAGACTCGAAGGGGAATTATATGCAAGTCCTACAAGGTGCTACTCTCGATGGAGAAGAAGTCATCCAGTTAGGCGCATCCTCGAAGATCAGGGTAGAGAGCGTGACGGACTTCTCAAAGGCAGTGAAGTTCAAGGACACGGTGACATTAGGGACAGATTCGAAGTTGTACTATGAGGTGTCTTCTTCATCGTCAAGGACTATATTAGACCCTGCGGGAGGGAACATCGTGTTAGGGAATATGAACGTGCAGGACATGAAGTTCAGCACGGCAGCAGGCAAAGACCTTTATCACCTTGAAGGCACGACTCCCTACAAGATCTGGACGGCTCATTCCTTCGATCCTGACAGCAAGGCGAACAGGGTAAACCCAGTAGTTGAGCAAACCCTAACCTTAAACACGTCAACGACAGGGTATAAGGTGAAATTAGGGGCTGATGACACGGGGTACCCTGGTATGTTCGTGTCAACACAGGCAGGAGTCTCGAAATCTTCCTTATATTATTCACCGAAGAGTGACGCATGGGAAATATTCACGGGAACGCAGTCAGGGGTGATAGCCACTCAAAACTGGGTGATTGATCAAGTCCCCACTATCTTCTACGCTAGGGGATTTGAAGTGAGAAAGCTCAATGCTGCCGTGAACCTAGACAGTGACCTCTTGTACGGTGGTGCAGCAGCGAACTACTCAGATTTAACCTATTGGACGAATGCTCCAGAAGGTTTCTCCTACGGTACAGTATATCAGTTAGGACTGCAAGATTACACTAATCTAAACGCTCAACTCGCCTTTGACATCATTCACACGTCAGACACCGATCAGAAGACCAACCACTTGTGGTTCCGCACTAGTGGGAAGGCAGGGTACGGTGTCGCAGGGTGGAAACGGGTAGTCACTGCAGATGAGTTGGAGGGGTACGTCCCTTCAGGTGACCTGACGAACTACTACACGAAGACACAATCAGACGCTCGATATTGGACGAAGACAGAATTAGTCGATCTTGCAACGAAATCAGGGAACAACACGTTCACCGGAACGAACAGTTTCACTGCAGGGAAGTTCAACGTGGGTCCATTTAACGTGACGGCAACTGGATCACTGTTAATCGACATGATTAATATCGGGGGATGGGAACGAAGTATCATGTGGTCAAATAATAGTGCACCAGCATCTAGAATTAGATTTGGTAGTTTCGGTAATGCTGATGTTGCTGAATTTGCATGGATAGGGGTGGGCGATGTTCAATATAATACCGCCCAGTATAGGTTCTACGGTACATCAATGAGAGTTCCTTCAGTATGGTCACTAGATGATGCAGGTGGAAATTCCTTGGTTTGGACACAAAGTACTCAGTTAGCACATTTCGGTCGTGCGATAGGAACTACCAAAATTAGAAGTGGAAATGTTGACCTGATTCACACCAAAGGAACAGCGGATTACAAGATCCTAGATGAATCCAACTGGGAATCTATTATACCTAAGCCCGTACAATCAACCTCAGCAAAGAGAGTGAGCGATATTCAAGTTGTCGATGCGTTACCGGCAACACAAGCAAGTGGAGTTTTATATTTAGTAGTAAAATAGGGGATATGGGAATAACGTTAGGAACATTAGGAGACTTGAAGGCAGGAGCTTTTGAAGGTGGAAACTTGATAGAGGCGTGGTATGAAGGCGTGAAGGTATGGCCGGTAGCAGGAATCAGTACCCTCCTAAACTTGCGACCGACAGTGTACCTACCTTTAGGGGGAGATATAAACGACTATTCAGGGAACGGGAATAACCCAGAGGCAACGATAGGCGGAACCATGGAATACTATACAGCGGGATTCAACGGTAGTACGTGCCTTGACTTG
>OKSM01000285.1_pt1 | contig 18219 bp, 16 predicted proteins | sample 1606281 | NCBI WGS metagenome assembly OKSM01 (sample SAMEA3879549, study PRJEB24766) | human gut metagenome | biome: human-associated habitat; feature: feces | place: USA | collected 1985/1987
GCATCATCAGAAGCAGATCAAGGCAATGCTCAAGAACCCTCTGCGCTGGGCGCGTGATCGAAAGCAGCCTGTTTGTAAAAGAGCCTTAAAGCGGGTCGCTGTCATATTGCTGGTGATCTCGCTTGCATTTGGCAGTCTCATGGTCGTTAGCCCAACTGCTCGCGCGACATTTATCCGCTGGGTCACTGAGTGGTATGAGACACATGTGACGTACCGTTATGCGGGTGACGATATGGTCGGAGATCTTCCGGAGTATACCATTACTGAATTACCGGAGGGATACGCTGAAGACCGTGATCAGCGAATTGAGTTTGGGACACAGACTTTCATTTCTTATCAGAATGGTGATATTGATTCTGCCATTACACTTCACTACTGTTATATGCAACAAGGCGCTGCAACTATATTTGTTTTGGAAAATGCAGATAGCATTCCCGTCATAGTGAATGGTTGCGAGGGTCAAATCTTCTTGTCTAAAAATTTGGAAACAACCAGAAATGCTATCACTTGGATTGATGTTGAACAAAACATTCAGTTTACTATTCAGGCTCGATTAAGTACTGGCGACCTTTTGCACATAGCCGAAAGCGTTTCTTTGGATAATTTGCCGGAAATTGAATGATTGTTTCTTTTTTGTAAGAAAGGCACCTTCTTTTTCATCTATTTGTCAGAAAGTGCGGATTCTTGACAAATAGTAATTGCCGTTTTTCATAGGTCCTGTAAAGAACATTGCGCAAATTGTAAAAAGTGGTGGCGAAAATGCGATTGAATTCTTCAAAAAAATTTTTAGAATCTACTACTGTTCAAGTTTTGACTATTACCCTATGTGTGTTTGCAATTGTTGCTCTGCTTCTTCGCCTGAGATTGCATCAGACAATGCTCAGCGTAGTTACAACATCGTACGCTTCCATAGATGAAACCAGAGCACACATAGAAGGGCAAATATGGTTGCCAGACTTGCGGCAACGCGATGTCGAGAATTATTGCGCGGGTTTTGTCTATACGGATGAGAGTAAAACAACATTAGACCATATTTCTGCGCGGTACGAACTTCAGGGTGGCTGTGTATTGCGTTTCCTTGCAGATTATGACCGTACGATAGACTTGATTATAGACGATAGCAATGATTTGCAATTTTTGGAATGTGATAATCGTTGCATTTATTACAGGCAGGATAGTAGCTCACGGACTGATTTCTATTTCGCGTACTTCAGCGAGAATGACATTTACTATGAACTTATGCTGTCAGTGCCAATTGGTACTTTATCTTCTGATGATGCGATGGGAATGTTGTTTCGAATAGCGTCTCCCTGACCTTTTAAGGAGAGTAAGTCCAAAACGAGTCGTATTCGAGCAAGTGGATGGCTGTTTAATTAAGATTAATTAAGAGGCTTATATTGGTAAAAATGCAAGTGTTGCTGATACTTCGCAAAGGAAAAAAGTACACTAAATATCATTACAACACTTTCTGCAGAGGATAATAAAATGGTAAAATGAATGATATAGAGGGTTGAGATGGGCTTAAAGATTCATGATTTTTGTGCGGTGCGGATACGCTGTCTTGTGATTGTGAAGATAATCTGCCTGATATTTTTTGCCGCAGGTTGTACAGGAAAGACTGTGGAGGGAGTCAAGGAAGATTTTCCGTTTGAAACCGTCCAGCTTGCGTCAGAATATGGTACGCTGTATATACAAGCGTCCTCATACTCCGAGGAGATTGGCAAAGAGATTCTTCAGCAGTTTGACACCGATGTGGAAACTGCCGTGCAGCGGACTGGCTGCGGTGGAGCAGATGTCTTGCTCTGCATTGTGGATTCAGCGACCGCAAGCTATTACGCGGATGCGGACGAGTGGTATTGTTCTGCTCAGCAGATACAAAGCGGCGCTTACCGCAAGAGGCTTTTGGAAGAGCTTTACGATTTGCATGATTACGGCACGCTTGTCGGACTGGCCCGTGCTGTTTATGATCCTGAAAGCACGGGTGCCGATTTCAAAGCGTACTACGCAGATGAGGACCACCTATCTGTGCTTTCTCTGTTTGCGGCATATTTTATAGACGACTTCACCAATAGAGAAACTGTGGAAATGGCAGAGTGCACAGCAGGGGAGTTTGTCGGATATTTGCTGGAAAACGGCGGTTTAGATCGTGTGATTGCTTCGCCGTTTTCCGAGAGTGACCGCAATGAATGGCTACGTACGATCGATGTTGCAGCCGAATACCGTAACCTCTACGGTACGGAATTCCTCGAAGATGCGATTTATCGGGAAAACTATCGGTATCCGCTAATTATGCGTCACGGCGTTCATCAGTATAACTTTCTCCCCCTGCGCAGCTTTGCAACGCCTGTGGAAGTCTGGAAAGCATTGTCACAGTATGCGGAGGGAATGCAAACATTGTGGGATCATCTTGCTGAATATGCACCGTCCACTTGTGAACGCATTCGCACACAATGGGCGCTGCCGATGACGACGAGTTTTACCGCTGTAGGGGAAAGTCAGGAAAAGCATGGCGGCATTGTGACGGTTGCCCGCCCAATGGACTGGTTGCACGAAACTATACATTTTCTTCTGGAGCGCGAGACGGGAAAGGACCCTGCATGGACGCAGGAGGGAATGACAACATATCTTTCTAGCTTGACTGGACAGACATTTGATGGCGACAATTATTACGCGCTGCTAACGCTGGACTACAGCAAAATAGCGGATAGTCCGAGTAAGACCATCGCACTCCAGTTGGTCGAGTATTATCACACGCACTGGCTTCAGGAGAGCTATAATCCGTTGACATATTACCGCGCGCTGGGATTATTCCGCGAGGCGGCGGAGGAGGCTGGAGCGGAGGATTTCCGCCCCATCGTTGTCTCTTGTGGCGAGCGGCGGAATGAACTTTCCGGAGGAAACTTCACCGAAGAGAACGGCAATGAACTATCCTATTATCAGGCGATGCTCGTCGTTGACTATCTAGTTGAGCAGCATGGACTTGATGCTGTGCTTGAAGCCTTTTTTGAGGATGAAGATTTTCCTGAAAGCTTTGGCCTAACATATCAAGAGGCTCTGCATGCGGCTGAAACGTCTTTTAGTTAAAAATAGGAAAATAAAAATGCCTACAATAAGTAGGGTGCACTTATCTCAGATGCTAATGCCGCTTGTATTGACTGCTAAATGCAGAAGATATTAGCGCCTAATTGCTCACTGAAAGTGAAAACGCGCGTTGGTGAAAGATCTCAATCTTTATGAATTCTTCCATATTCGGTCAGATCAAATTATAGGCGGGAACATCCTTGCAAGATGTTCCCGCCCTCTTATACCCATTTCCGCTGCACGACATTATACCTCAATTTTACTATCGTGCCGACTGGCATCCATTCGCTGCAGCCGATGCCGACAGGCTCTCTTTCAAGATCGGTCGGCTGCGCTTAGCTTCACAGGCGTTCGAGGGAAAGATTATTTGATTAGCAAGGGGCGTCCTTACCGTCCGGGTATTTTGGTGTGTACGAAGTGTCAAAGCTTTCCTGCTCCGGAGCGAGGGGAAATGTATCGATACTGCCAGCCTCACCGCGGAAGCAAAAATAGAAGCTGAGTGCGTGATAGAAAAGCACCTGCTGCTCTTCGGTCAAAAAGTCGGGTGCGGCGTAATTTGTACGAAGCTATTTGGAGACGGGCAGTTCGGCAGCGGAAAGAGAAGTACGTGCGTTATAGAAATCAGTTTCCTCTACACCGTCCCATTCGCCGAGGAGCTGCATATCTGCCTGATTCGGCGTGGCAAAGGCATCAAAACGCCAGCCTGCGTCAGTATAGATCAGAGTGACCGGATAGGTGCGCGTGTACTCATAGCTCGTTTCCAGCCGCTTGTCGCGCTCAGCCTCGGTTTCGTCCTGACGAGGATAGGGATAAGAGTAGTGCGCCGTCACCGTGAAGTCGATCCGATCATCCGCCCGTGCAGTCAGAGCAAATTCGTCGGGAATGTTGCTGTTGTAATATTGGTCGCCGTAGGCGCAGTCGAGGATAAAAAGCTGGCCGTCGTGCTCGAGGTAGATCGGCGCGTTGCCGTTGTCATTGCAGGCAGACCAGAACGTATCGGTAAACAGCGCGTGGATAACGCGGTCAAAGTCAGCCCAGGACTGCCAACGGCTGTGGGAGCTGATGTAGGTATAGTCGGAGCCATCCGGCGTGTACTCGTCGCACTCGGTTTGGCCATTTGCGGCAGGGAAGGCGTCGTCGATGCCGGTCGTTTCACCGTCAAACATCGCGCTATAGAGCGCAAACGCCTGCCTGTAAAGTGTTTGCTGTTCCGCCGTCAGGAAATCCGGCGCGGCGCGAAGCCTCGCAGCATCATCCAGCGGAAGGTCGGTATCGGTCAAATAATACTCCGCGGGCTTCGATTGATCGGATGTATCCGGCTTTGCTGTGCAGCCTGCAAACAGCAGGAGCAATACCGCAAGCGCGGTGGGAAATAGACGTTTCATCATGGTGCTTGTCCTCTTGATGTTAGATTTGAGCATGGCCCTTGCACTTTTTATTCGGGAATATATACTTCCGCAGGACGTCCGTGCCAGGGATTCTCCCAGCCGGAGGTCCCGTCCTGATAATACATGGTGACATTTTCGGTGGAATCAAATACATAATTGGCTTGCTGCGGTGCATCGCCCTTGAAGTAGATCGCACGCAAGTTTGGACAGTCGCAAAAAGCACAGTTGCGCAGGAGTGTAACGCTGGAAGGGATCGTCACCGTCTCCAACGAAGTGCAGCCGTAAAAGGCGTTGTCCTGAATTTCCGTCACACCATCCGGAATCACCACGGCGGTTATGCTCGTGCAGCCTTCAAACGCTCCCGTCGTACCCGTGACGTTTCCAATCGCGGAAACAGTTTTTCCGTCGATCTGTGAGGGAATCACAATATCTGTTTCAGAACCGATATACCGGCTAATGGTAACTGTGCCATCCTCGTTTTCCGTTATTTCAAAGTTTGCGGCATCGGTGACAGATCCCTGCGGAGAATCGCCATTGGCTTTGTTCTCCTGCACATCGGATGTCATTTCTCTTTTTTCTGTTGGAGTAGGCGGCTGGTCATCGGCTTCCAGCGTGCTCTGTGTGCTGCTGCATGAAATTAGTGTCATAAGAAGAGCAATACTTACGGCGATGACCGAAAGTCTCGAAATTTGGCGCATGATAAAAGGCCTCCTGCATATTCTGAAATGAAAAATTAAGGTGATGGAATGTAGAGAGATCCCGGCAGCACTATCGGAGTGAGCTTTGAAAGATCGAAGCTGTCAGCCAGTTCTTCAAGCAGATCCCGCGTCAAGCCGTCGGTACTTTCCGCCAAAATAATGATGGTCATAAAGCTGTCCGGCAAATCAGCCAGAATCAGTGCTCTGCCAGGGCCGAGCGCCAATGTGGCCGATATGCCGCGTGATGTTTGATACTGCCATTCTTGATAACTCATTGCATCGATAACATTGAGTGTAAGGATTTGCTCATTGCACGCAATGTAAGCGGACTATGAGATTTTGACCTGTTCTGCGACGGAGACAAGCTCGTCCGGCGAGAGCTTAAAGCTCCGAAAGTTGATGAGCCAACCGTTTTCTTCATCAATCTGAAAGATGTAGGCCTCTGTACCGGTTTCTCCCGCGCATTCCTGGTCCTCACCCCAGTAAAGCGTAGCATCCTTACCGTAAAGCGTGATGGACTTTGACTCTGCATCGTCAGCAATTTCAAAGCCCCCTACTAAGCCGTCTCTAATGGCCACGACGGTGATTGAAATGATCTCACCGTTGTTGCCGAAAAATGTGGCGCCACTGGCAAAATCGGCCCGGTAGCAGCCTCCCGGATCAAGACGATAGGTCTCTTCCAGCGCCGAGTAGTCGATTTTACCGGCGATATAGGATCCGGCTGGCTCCTCTCCCTCGACACAGAACGTGGCGTGGTCGGAGAAGATTTCAACCAGGACATTCAGCGTGTTCTCACGAAGCGATGGCGAGAACGCCAGCGCCGACGTGAACAAAAGCACGGAGATGAGGGCCGCGACGAGGACGATCCGCAGTACGCAGAAAGGCTTGCGCTTTTTGGACCGTTCATAGGTCAGCGCCTCTTCGATGAACTCATCGTCGATCCCATTCATTGCGCTGGAGAATTTCTGAGCCAATGTCAACAAGCCAAAACACCCCTTTCTGCAAGATGCGTTTGTAATTGCTTACGAATTCGGGAAAGCCGGACAGAGACATTCTTTTCCGTCAGACCGGTTCGAGCCGCAATTTCTGCATAGCTGTCGGAGAACCAGTAACGCCGCAGGAAAATCACACGGTTTTCCTGTGATAGGCCCCTGAGAAAATCTTCAATGATCGAAATCAACTCTTTTTCCTCGAGAGAGTCTTCAATCGAGACTGAGGAAGAAAGGCAGTTTTCCAATTCCTCCATTGTCGAGTCGTAATTGCTGTTTCGCTTGAGAGCTGTATTGGCCCGATAACGCATGATAGAAATATTCCGAACGATCTTGCAGACAAAGACGGACAGCGGATTGGGCCTGTGCGGAGGGATCGCATTCCAAACACCGAGATAGGCATCGTTCACGCATTCCTCTGCGTCCTGTTGATCCTTCAAAATGCTGCGGGAAAGATTATGGCAAATCGCCCCATATTTGCCGTCCAGCGCTTCGATTGCAAGCTCAGAACGTGCAAAGAACAAATCAATGATCTTGATATCATCCACAAGGAATCACACCCTTCTATTTATTACCTTGCAAATTGGGGTGAACTACTACATCAAAGCAAGAATTTTTATCGGGAATTTTGGAAGATTCCCTGTTCTCCGCTGTCGTATTGCTGTCCCAACATAAAAAGCAATACGACCAGCAAGATCTCATTTCTTTACCCAGACCGGTTTTCGTTCCATTCTATAACAGATGTGCGGGGATATCAAACCCTCGAAGGATTTCGAAATATCTATAGTGTACGTGTATGGTTTGGCACGGAAAACAACCTATAATTTACATTGATGTACCACTTGAAGAACATTTTGCACATAGCTGAAAATATTTATTTGGCTAACTTGTCGAAAAATGAATGGCGCGTTATTCCTTGTAAGAATGCGTTCTCTTTTTACATCTATATATCAGACGTTAAAAGAATTATTGACTTATCCCATCAGCTCCTTTAGTATGGCTATTGATAAAACAAAATGATTTTGCAGTGGAGGCATTCTCATGGAAAGAAGCGGAATAGACAAACTCAAAAAAGCCTGCATAATACTCCCATTGGTCGTTGCGGTCATATTCAATTCCAGTGTTGCAGCTATTGATCGTGAGAATAATTCCAAACTGAGCTGCGGAATAGATTCCTATTATGTGAAAGACATGGTAGCTCAAGATAATCATATGTGGCTTCTTTTGCATGATAACTCGATAGGCAAAGATGCAGTAGCCTGTATAAATGAAAAGACGCTTGAATTGCAGGCTTGCTATCGAAGCGGCGAAGATTTAGAAGATGAGATGATCATTCAGAATATGTCTGTCCAACCAAATGGTTCAGTTTGGCTTGACCTATTCTATCCGAAGAATCCAAAGGGTTCGCAATACAGCCTTTTTATTCTTCAAGACAATGTTAATGTGGCTGCGGCCAGTAATGTTGTCCTCTGCGAAAATGTTGCCTTATGGGAAAATGGAAGTTCGTTGTGCTACTGGGATAGTGATGAGATCGTCAAATCTGTGGACATTCCTGCTGGCACAGAGCCTTATGCGATTTCGGCATTGAATGGCAGGCCATGTTTTGTAGATGCCTATACTGGCAAGGTATTCCTTTTGAATGAACACGGAAAATGGATCAATCAGTACAGTATCCCAGTTAGCGATAATAAGGTTTTGCCCCAAGAATTTGTGAACTTTTACGCTTCCATGACAAGCTGCGGTAACGAGGTGTACTTGTCGTATCTTGTCGGCCCGGAAAAGAGCAATAGTCTGAACAGAGGCGGCCTTGTGAGGCTCAGCGACGGAAAAAGGTTGGGAGACACTGCCGGTTTGATCGTTCATGCCAAGAAGCAAAATGATGATTCTGTGCAGCTTTATATGACCAACGGTTTCTCCGACAATTCCAAGCTGAAAGAGTACCAACAGCTGTCTATTAAATCAGACACAATCACCGAAGCAAGGGCTTTCCAACAAGACGGCGACAATACGGCTATATATTTGCCGGCAGAGTGGCAGTATAGGGACAACCTCGGCCGTCTATGGGGATGGTCAGAGACAATTCGGAATAGTATTACCTGCATTGATACGGATAGCCTTACAGATACCGACAGCAAGTTCAGCACATCTACCGACTATTATGGCTTCCTGGACGCGGATGAGTCAGCATGGTATGGAAGTCAGCAACAGGGCGTTATAAAGTCAGTTGTCCAGTTGGGCATTATGAACGGATATACTGACGGTACATTTCACCCTATAGGCAATATCACACTGAGCGAAGCAATTAAAATGGCTGCTGTTGTCCATGCCACATGTAATAACCAGACAATCTCTTTTTCAGCATCAGATGGTGGTAAATGGTATGATGCCTATCTGAACTATTGTGTAAAAAATCGAATTGTCTCGAGCGACGAATATTCCAGCCTCGATGCTTACGCAACACGAGCGCAAATAGCACATATTTTCGCGAAAGCAACATCTGATTTTGCCGTTATCAACGACATTGACTATGATTATATTCCTGACGTAAGCGAACGAAGTGAATACGCTGATGAGATACTTGCTCTTTACAGAGCAGGCATCTTGACCGGAGATGAAAGAACCAGAGCATTCAGACCATCTGACACCATTACACGTGCTGAAGCAGCTGCAATAATCTCGAGAGTAGCTTTGCCTACGACGCGAATCAAAATCGTTTAAAATGGGAAATGAAAAATTCTGTACCCTATGCAGAGGCACTGCAATGGAGCATGATCTGGAAAAGTTAGCGGTTACGGCATTGCCTATCTCTGCAAGTCCTATAATGAGGCACGATTTCTGCATAGAATCTTGGAAACATTGTGAGCAAACGAAATCCGGATTATTTGCGTTTATGGTTTAAACCATAAATGCCTCGAAGTAAGTTGGGATTCTATCTGTTATTGACACGTATTTTAGAGTCAGTTTGCTATCCTCATCAAATCTTCCATATACCGATACGTCATCGGAGCGCATTCTTGCAGCAACGATATAGCATTGGTATTTCCTGCGTACTTCACCCAATAGGCAAAGCAGTCTGCGAAGTATTCTCTGGCGTTGGTTTTGGCGTAATCCCGCAGCCCGGAGTTCTGTGCCTCCGCCAGATATAGCTGCTCATGCTCCGCAGGGATTCCCAGCGTCCAATCGAGGAAATGTCCGAATTCATGGAGCGTCGCGCTGGCCTCCGAGATGTAGATGGTTTTCTGGCTGTAGTTGGTGGCTCCAATGCAGCTCATGTTCAGCTGCTTGCTAAGTTCGCTGATGTAGTCGAAGTCGATACGGTACGTCCAGCCGGTGGCGTTGAAGGCATCGAGGATCTGTTCTGGTACTTTCCGCAGTTCCAGCAGGAAATCGTTGACATTGACACCTGCCGCATTCACCAGCGTCACCGGTACAGGCGGTTCCTCAATGCGGAAGCTCTGTGTCAGGACAGCATGAAGAATGATCGCCGCTTCTCCGCGCGTCACGAGCGCATTGGTATCTGCATCATCAGAGCACAGCCCGAGCTCCCGCCCTGCGCGAAGGATGTTGTCAGCCGTGCTGAGCGATGCCCCTCTCTCGTAGAGCGTGCTGTCATAGACCGGAACATCCGCGGCGGCAAAAGCACTCTCAACCAGCACGCTGCGACACATCGGTGAGCGCAGCGCGGAGAGTGCGGTTTCGTTCAGCCAGCCTTGTCGGTAGGCTTCCGCGACGCTGCTTCGCCCCACATCCTGCCAGCCGACACCGATAGTTTCCACACCATAGGCGCGGCAGAGCATGACAGCCCATTGACTGGTTGTAACCGGCGCATCCGGGGAGAAGCATCCGTTCCCCGTGCCTTGCGTGATCTCATGCTCCGCAAGATACATCACACTCTCATAGCAGTCCGCAGACTCCGGTACGTCATCAAAGCCTGTGCAGGCAGCGGAAGCAGCTGTGGACAGGGTCACTGCCAGGACAAGAGTGCAGACAGCCAACGCTGTTCTTCTAACGATCATCTTCATAAGTTCCTCCATATTCTTGTTCTTTCTCTGTCCTGTATCCTCCGGTAGAGTAGGTTCTTCTGGATGCGCCATGATGACGCCACCCTATGGACAGATTTTTAGGAGAGAAAAGGTCACAGTCCCCCCTTGGCGGGAGACTGTGACTTTTTTGCCGCTGTCAGGCGGTACAGATTGCTGGTAAGGCTGCCGTTGGCGCGGTGGCGCTGCCGCTTCTCGATGAGCTGCCTGCGCTCCAGATCTGCCAGAGCCCGCTGGACTGTCCGCGGCGAAAGTCCCAATTCTCGGGCAATGGTCTTGATCCCAGGCCAGCAGACACCGGAAACGTTTGCCCGGTCCCGAAGATAGATATATACCGCCTTTTCCCGGTGACTCAGATGCTCCTCGGCGTAAATAAAATTAAAATCGCTCATCTTTTATCACCCTGCATTGCATTGTAGGGCGTCTTCTCCGCAGAGTATTGTTTGCGAATATTCGCCATCAGTTCCTCGCAGCCCGCATAGGCCACTCTGCGGATGACCGGCTCCGGCATCGGGCAGTCTTTCTCGAAGGTGATACCCCAGTCAAGAAACAGCCGAAGGTGTGTCCGCATCGGGTGCGTGCCCGTCTTCATCACAACAAATTCTCCCTTGGGGATGGACTTGAGCTCGTCCGCCGTCATGAGAGGCCTCTCCATCATCTGGAGCGACTGGCTGCTCTCCTTGCCCTGACTGACAGAGCCGGACAGCACCGTCCGGCTTCCCAGCGCCGCAGAGAGTGCCTCCGCTGTCTTGCTCTGCGGTGCAAAGCCGCCGAAGATGGTGTCCTGACAGTTATCGCAAATAATTTCCGCGCCCTCTTTTCCGTAGTTCTTTTCCAGTTGGGCAAGGCTCTGGATGATTGGCACCAGCGTCAGCCCGCGGGAACGTCCCGCGGAGAACAGCGGCAGTACGTCAAAGGGCGGCATCGTACCAAACTCATCCGCATAAATGACCACGCGATTTTTGAGTCTCCCTTCATTATCGTCCGCCACGGAAAAGAGCTCGCGTGAAAGGTTTTGGATCATCAGGCTGGCGATAAAATTCTTCGTAGGATCTTCCTCTGGAATGACAACAAAGATGGCGCACTTGCTCGACGCAAAGCGTTCTGCATCGATGGGATTATCGCGGCAGATGACCTGCTCGAGCTCAGAGTCCAAAAAGGCGTTGAGTTTCGACAGCACTGTCGACATGACGGATGCCATCGACTGATCCGCTGCCGTCAGCGCTGCGTTGGCTACCCAGCGCGCCTTATGTACGGACGGAAGCATGTCCATCAGCACATGGAATCCGTTCTTTCCCCGCCCGCCGCCCGGCGCTGCCAGTAAGTCCTGCACCAGCTTGAACGCCGAGACGATGTGTCGCTTCTCCGTGCCGTCCTTTTCCGGCAGGATAAATTCTGCAAGCAACATAACCACTGAGGCCAGCACACCCTCTGCACTCTCATAGAAGAATGCATTGTCGCCATACTGCGAGGAGCCCTCCGGGCTGACGATCGTTTTGGCGAGGATCTTGGCATAGTTCTCTGCTTTCGCCTTGGCAGTGAGATCGTTGGGGTCTCTTTTTGCTCTGTCCATATAGTGGTTCACGAGCGTCATAAAATTGAAACCGTCCGAGCATGTCGGATTGCGCAGGTCAATGACCGTGACCTGATAGCCGTAATATTTCGATGCGATGCAGCCGTAGTTACGTGCGAGGTCGCCCTTGGTGTCCAGCGCCAAATAGCTCATGCCGCAGGCGCAGGCGTATTCGAGATTCGGGTATAGGAAAAATGCCGTTTTGCCCACGCCGGAAGCGCCGATCATAAGGCAGTGGATATCATCGCTGTCCACCAGCGCACGGATATCCCGCTGATCTTCCATCACATTTTTGATTTTGGAAATTGCCGATTTCTTTTTCTTCGGCTTTCGCTTTTCTTTTTTCCCTGCTGTAGGACGGCGGAGCCTCTCCAGCAGCTTGTGAGCGGCCTGTGAGATCACGCCTTTTTTGGCTCTGCGCTTTCTTCCGCCCATGCTGCCGAGGATGATGCCCTGCACCGTAGGCAGATCCTCTCCCTTGCGCCAGCGGCGGGGACGGAACGGGACCACATGATAGGTCGTGTGGATCTCCTTGGGAGTAGCCCAACGCGCCGTGCCGTGCTGACCGTCGCCGACGGTTTTGCTCTTGAAATTGTTGAGAGAATAATTCTTGGAGAGGAAGGACACTACGAGCAAGAATGCCAGCAGTCCGCCGCCAAGCAAAATCAGGGGCCATACATTTTCGTTCACGTGTCTTTCTCCTTCCTCTCGAATTTAGCGCAGAGATCGTCATTCCAATCCTTGCGCACCGGGCAGAGCCGCTCCACATCCAAGCCCATGTCCTCCAGCGTATCCGTCATACGGTCGCAGGCATCGTTGCCCGCGTCATCGTTGTCGAGGCACAGGTACACCATGTCCAGCTTCGGATTCTGCCGCAGCCGCTCCAGCACCGGCTGGATGGAGAGCCCGCAGCAGGCAACGTAGCTGTGCTCCTGCCAGCCGTAGGGATAGAGGATAATGTGGGACAGAAGGTCGATAGGAGCCTCGAACACATAGAGGGACTTGTCGGTCCCGTTTTTGTGGAAGCAGTGCTCACTTGCGCTGCCCTCAATGTTCATGCGGAACACCCGTCCCTCGCTGTTGGTACTGCGGATGTGCGCGTGCTTGGCCTCACCGCTGTCATCCAGCCCCACGAAAACACAGTTGTGATGCTTGTCCTCGTAGAGCAACTTTTCATGTACGAAGGCGGAAATAACCTCGCGGTCAATGTGGCGCTGACGCATGAGGTAAGCATACATACGTCGCATGGTTCCGTAAGGCTCCGGCAGCGCGAAAGCCTTTGAAACTTCATTCACAGGCTTTGCCTGTTCATATGTTTTTCCATTCTTTCTGCCCAGCAAAAGCAAAACCGCCTCCTGATAAGGGAGACGGTAATAACGCTGGACGAAGCTGACGGCATAGCCGCCCTCGCGCTTGGAGTGGTCGAACCACTTGTTGCCCCGCACGGTGATGCTGGGATCATTGGGAGTGCGGAACTCCCGACCAGAGCGCACGGGTCGTTCCCCCTGGGCGCGCAGCAGCGATACGAGATCCGTGTTCTGCGCACGTGCTTTTTCCTCCGGCGTGAAATAGATAAATTGGCTCATGATGTTTCCTTTCAGATTGTCGTTCTTTCTGTTGACAATATGTGTTTTATCGCATATAATTAATTGCAGAGAAGGCGTGGTGAATGTATGGACTACACGGTGGAATACTACGAGAAGGATGATGGCAGCAGACCTGCTGAAGAATTCATTCTCTCGCAGGATAATAAAATGCAGGCAAAAATATTTGCTGCATTGGAATTGCTCGAAAGCAAAGGCCCCGCCTTACGCGAGCCATATTCAAAGGTGCTGGATGACGGGATTTTTGAAGTGCGTGCAAAGCAAGGTACAGATATCAGCAGGGTGCTTTACTTTTTCGTGGTGGGACGCAGAGTAATCCTCACCAATGGCTTTGTAAAAAAGACGATGAAAACCCCGCCGCGCGAGATAGAACGTGCCAAGCGGTATCGCGCAGACTTTAATCAAAAAAAGGAGGCATGATTTATGGGGAAAAATTTTCGTGAGACTTTGAACGAAAGAATGCAGGACCCTGAGTTCCGCGCGGAGTGGGATGCGCAGGAACCGGAACGTCAGATCATGCGCGCTATTGTTGAAGGCCGTGAGGAAAATGGCATGACACAAAAGCAACTCTCCGACATTACCGGCATTACACAGGCTGACATCAGTAGGCTGGAAAGCGGAACGGCCAATCCCTCTCTGCGGACGCTCAAGCGTCTTGCCGCAGGCATGGGAATGGCACTCAAGCTGGAATTCGTTCCGACGCAAACACAGATCTGACTTCAAAAAAAAGCTGCCGCAATTTGAATTGCGGCAGCTTTTTTTATCTGAATGTCTGCTCCTCATGGTCGTCCGGCTTGTGTCCCATCGCCAGCCGCTTGCGCCGCAATTCCTGACGGCGCTTGCGGTCGATCTGCAAGCCGCGGTGGATCTGGTCGATCTTGCTGTTGTCCTCAAAAATTCTGCTCATGTGATGCAGCATCCGCACAACGGTTTCGCTCACCGTGGGGGCACGATAATCTGCTCCTGCCGGTGCGGTTTGCCCTGCTTGACCGGATGGCTGTGAGTGCGTCGGAGTCATTTCACCCACGTGCGGTGCGGTATCTTTGGAGGCGGCATCATCAGCGGAGGCGGAATCTTCTGGTGCGGCACTCGCCGCACGGTCAGATTTGGGCTGCGCCGACGCAAGAGATGCCGTGACCTCAGAGTTCTTTGGCGCGGCTTCTGCGGCATCTTTTTTGATGGTAGGTTCGCCCTGCGCGGAAGGTGTTCTCCGCACATCCGCGTACCGTTGCCGCTCCACTATCCATTGCAGTGTTTCCTGAATGACCATATTGCGGACGCTCCGGAACTCCTTTTGCTGGGAGAGCGGCAGACGCTTGCGCGGCCGCTGGTCGTAGTCCAGGCACACCTGCTCGTAGAGCGTCTGCCATGTTTCGTAGGCGGCGGACACCCGCTCGTCCTTCGCCAGCTCCTCCACGATGGCATCCACGATGGCCTTGACCCTTGGCGGCAGGTAACCGTAGACCTTTCGACCCTTGACTGTCAGCAGACGTTCCGCCAGCTCCTCGGTGAGTTGCTCCATCCTTGGATTGTCTATCGAGCCATGCTCCAGCTGCGCGATGCATTCCACCATGGCCCTGCGGGTCTGTTCTTGGAGTTCCTGCCGTGTGGTATCTTTTTGCTGGTAGATGTGCATCCGATCCGCGTGGTAGATCCGCCTGGCGAAGACGGATTTCATTTTCCGGATACCCTCTTTGGTGAGGTAGCCCTCCTTTGGATCTGCGGAGAAGATGATCATGTGGATATGCACCTGATTTGGCTTCTGGTGGAACGCAGCATACCAACGCAGGTTTTCCGGTCGAATCTTATACGCTTTTGCGATGTCACAGATGGAGGCGTTCACCAGAGCCTGCCAGTTTTCCGCGTTGTCATAGCCCAGCCGCTGGGCGTCCTCACGGCGCAGCGCCACCACCGGTGTCCATACATTTCCGGTGTGCTCCGCCACCTCCCGTACCGCCTGCGCGAGATTCTTTACCTTACCGTTGGCGTCCCACAACCCGTGCTCACCGTCCTTCTGGACGCCGGGGCGATGGGAGATGTAGTCGATAAAATTTTCCTTTTGCTCCAGCGCCTCCATGTAATCTTCCTGCACCTGCTGGATGAACGCGGAGGCGCTGCCCTGGGTGGGGTGATCCAGATATTCCTCGTACTCAATGAGTTCCCAGCAGGAGGGGAAGGACTTCAGCAGCCGTGTGATAAAATCCCGTTGCTTTTTTGTGGCGGGGAGTGTACTGCGCTCGTCCGCCAGCAGCTCCACGCCGGGACGGGTGGCAACGTAGCGAGTACGCTGCGCCAGCTTCGCGGCATTCTGTCCGCCCTTGAGGTAGGGGGAGATCAGTACGATCCGGGCCATGTGTCATCCGGCTCTATGCGCCGCTGGCTCCGCACCGCGCTTTCAAAACTCACCTGACCGTTGGTGCGCTTCACCTCATCCACGGCGTAGGCCCGCAGCTCCCGCGTGTGGATGGGATCGGTACGGAAGTGGGCGGCGATGGTGTGGCACAGCATATTCAGCTCCACCGCGCACTTGAAGAGGATCGTCCGCAGACGGTTGTTGTTGTCGTCCAGCGTACCCTGAATAGCGGTGAGGATGGCTTGGGAGATATAGGCGGTGTTGTCCTCCGTGCCGAGATAGCCCATGTAGAACCGCAGGGCCTTTTCTACGAATTCATTGCGGCTGCGGCAGTTATCAGCTTTCAGCCAGCTGTCCATGCGGTCGATCATGTCGGGCGGGAGCCAGAATGTCGTTTTCTTTTTCACTTTTTCTTCCATCGGTGTTCTCCTTTCCTTGCCGTCGGTCAAAAGGGGCGCGAATGCCGGAAACACCGTGCCTTTTTGAAAACCAGACTGCGGTTTTTCTGAAATGTGCTGAAATAGACTGCGCTTTGGAAAGCGCGAAAAAGCCCCGCACTGCGGGGCTTTGTGGGCGGGCCGCGGGCGCTTGCGACTGCGGCCCTTTATCTTGTTATATTTTCGAACGGGGATATCTCCCCACAAAACACCTTCAAAACCGGTATCAACGCCCCTTGAGGGAGCGATGATATAATATCCTCATGCGGACAGAGAATTTCCTGCTTCTATCTTTGTAGCCAAGTCTACTGCGCACAGACTGGAACCTCTGCCCTGTGGGATGTCACTTATGAGCCGGATGTCGGGGCGATGGATCGCTTTCTTCTAATCTCGCAACAGGTTGTGACCTTCAGCAGCACGAGGAATGTCCGTAATTTGAACATGAGAGGAGCCTGCACTATGTACATCGTTGGGATCGACATCGCCAAGAGGAAGCACGAGGCAGCGGTGATCGACGGCGAGGGCACCGTCATCATCAAGCCGTTTTCCTTCACCAACAACTGCTCCGGGTACAATCGGCTGCTGGCCATGCTCGCCAAGGCCAAACTGCCGCTTGACGAGGTTTCCTTTGCAATGGAGGCCACCGGACACTACTGGCTCGCTCTTTTTACCAGACTTCAGAAGGAGGGCTTCCGTGTTCAGGTCATCAACCCAGTGCAGACCAACTCCATTCGCAGCTTCTATATCCGTCAGGCCAAAACAGATCCGCGGGACGCCCTGCTCATCGCGGAGGTGATCCGTTTCGGGCACTTCTCCGAGTCTACCCTGCATCCCGAAAATATTTATGAACTGAGAGAGCTGTGCCGTGGACGGCACGCCATCGTTTCCATGCAGGCAGATGTTAAGCGAAAGGTCGTTGCCCTGCTGGATCAGGTCTTTCCTGAATATGAAACTGCTTTTACCAATATGTTTGGCGATACTTCCATGGCGATTTTACAAACCTGTCCTACGCCAAAGGAATTATCCAAGATGCCTCTTGAGGAGCTTTGTCATCTCATCGAAGTCTCCAGCCACAAGCGCTTCCGCATGGCAAAAGCCCAGGAGCTTCAGGAGCTTGCGCGCAATTCCTTTGGCTTCGCCATGGCCGGCGATGTTTTCAGCACGATGATCCGGCTTTACGCAAAGCACCTCGATTTCTTAAAACAACAGGTCAGGGAAATGGATCGCAAGATCGCCGAGATCATGGACACCCTGGATACGCCGATCACTACCATCACCGGCATCGGCCCGACCCTTGGCGCGTACATCCTCAGCGAGATCGGAGACATCAGCCGTTTTTCCTCCGCGGCAAAGCTTGCCGCCTACGCGGGGATCGATCCAACCATGCGGCAGTCCGGCGAATACAACGGCGTCAGAAACCGTATGTCCAAACGAGGCTCGCCTTATTTGCGGCACGCCATTTGGCTGGCGGCTTCATCGGCAGTACTTCACGATCCGGCGCTAAAGCTTTATTTTCAGAAAAAACGAGATGAAGGGAAGCCCTACATGGCGTCCGTGGGCCACGCCTGCAGGAAGATGGTCTCCATCATTTACGCCGTTATGAGAGACAACAAGACCTATACGCCTCACATCCCAAATGAGATTTCAGCTTGACAAATTATAGCCGGTCTGTGCTAAAATCGAACGGCCTTCACCGTCCAAAAATCCGGCTTAAAAAGTTCAGTTTTTCACTCAAAATCGTTCCCGCGTATATCTCCAAAAAGTTACCGTCACAATGCTGGCCCAAACCGCTTTTCATCGCGTTTTTCAACTTCTCTCACAAATGGCCCACATTCGCTTTCGTTCACGAAAGCGGGTACACACTCGCCTTTGCTCAAAGGATCGCACACAGCGGATCACAGGGCGAAACAGGGGCTGTTTCAGATGGGGTGCTATTACTACCCTCGGAGCGTTCCGCACGTTCACAAACATCCCCGGGCCGGGTATCAGAACGACGTACTTTGCCGCTTTTAGGTCTTGGTCGGAGGCACTCCTGAAGGACACAGAGAGCCTGCGG
>OKSM01000297.1_pt1 | contig 18054 bp, 15 predicted proteins | sample 1606281 | NCBI WGS metagenome assembly OKSM01 (sample SAMEA3879549, study PRJEB24766) | human gut metagenome | biome: human-associated habitat; feature: feces | place: USA | collected 1985/1987
ATGTCAGAAATTCTATCATATCGGGTGTACATTGAATTCTGTCAGTAATTAGCAAATTTCGCAACCTGTCTTTTGCAATTGTAACAGAAGGTACACTCATAATGTGACCTCCTAGTTCTTATGAAAAAGACTGGAGAGTTTACTGCGAAGTCCGGGTTTATGATTAAAATCGGAAATCGGGACTTCTTCTCCTAACAGACGTCTACAGATATTCTGGTAGCATTTTCCGGCTAAGGAATCTTCGCCGACTACCGGTTCTCCCTGATTGGTTGCAACAACAACAGACTCATCATCCGGGATGACTCCGAGCAGATCAATCGCTAGAATCTCTGTGACATCTTCTACAGACATCATATCACCTCTGCGAACCATGTCAACGCGCAGACGATTGATCAGAAGTTCATTTTTCCGGATTCCGGAAGCTTCAAGTAATCCAATAATTCTGTCAGCATCACGAATTGAGGAAACTTCAGGTGTTGTAACAACAATGGAACGCTGTGCGCCTGCAATTGCATTTTTAAAGCCCTGTTCAATTCCTGCCGGACAATCTAAAAGAATGAAGTCATAATCATCTTTTAGTTCGTCAATCAGTTTTTTCATCTGTTCCGGTGATACGCTTGTCTTATCTTTTGTCTGGGCAGATGGGAGCAGGTACAGATTTTCAAATCGCGTATCTTTGATCACTGCCTGTTTCAGACGACATTTGCTTTCAATGACGTCAACAAGATTGTAGACAATGCGATTTTCAAGTCCAAGAACAACATCCAGATTTCGAAGTCCGAGATCTGTATCAATTACAAGAACTTTTTTTCCTGCTGAAGACAGACCAATTCCAATATTCGCTGTTGTTGTTGTTTTTCCAACACCGCCCTTTCCCGATGTAATGACGATTACTTCACCCATGTTGAATATTCCTCCTATTTCCCATGCTTATGTCTTTCCAAAGATTTATTCTATCAGTGGATCAAGGTAAATTCTTTTTCCGTCAACAACTGCAATTTGCGGTCCGTTGATGGAAAGGCTGTCCTGATAGATCAGTTGACGTTTTGCTTCAATATCTCCGATTACAAGTCGCTGCGGCTGCATGGAGAGAGCAATGATAAAAGCATTCCTGTCACCGGCAGCTCCCGCATGAACAGATCCATAGAGAGTACCGAGAATGATAATATTTCCTTTTGCAACTACTTTAGCTCCGAATTCAACATCTCCTAAGATCACAATGCTGGATTCGGATTCAAGAAGCTGTCTTCGCTTTAATGTTCCGCGATAGAATTGTCCATCTGATTTTTCACGTTCAGATAAACACTGTGCTACCGCTCTTTTGTAGATCAGTTCCTTGCGTTCATCATGATCAATGATACAGATAATCTCAAGGTTTGTCGTCTGCGTAATAACCTGTATTAACTGCTCCTCTTCGCTGATGGAAAGTGTCCTTCCGCTAAATGAAACTGCCATCTTTGCATTCTTGAAAAAATCAGCAGATTGTCGGAATTTCTCTTCTACAGCTTTTAAAAGATCCGGGAATGGGAGTTTGGCATTAAGCCGCAGCTCTATACCGGAATGACTGCTTTTTATTGTTACCAGTTCACTCATGATCCCATCCCCTTTCGTTATCTTAATTAATCACCGGCTCCTGCAGTTCCTAAAGAAGAAGCATATCCTTGAAGCAGTTCATCGGCGGATTCTGGATTGAAGTACACTTTTGTGATATCTCTTCCAATTTCAGCTGCATAGGTAGACGCATATCCATTTGCAATGCGGACAGCAATTGAAATTTCAGGTGAATCTGCCGGCGCATAACCGACAAACAGAACATTATCTGCATGTATCTTACTATACTGGGCAGTTCCGGTTTTTCCTCCCATGGAAATATCCATTCCGGCGAAGGTGGAGCTGCTTTTTACCATGCTTTCCATTCCATTGTGTACCAGATCCCATGTACTTGAGCTGATCTCATCCATCTGATTTACAACTTCCGGAGTATAATCTTTAATCAGTTTTCCATTCGAATCGGTTGTTTTATCAATGAGAGAAAGACTGTAAACAGTTCCTCTGTTTGCAACAGCTGTCACATAACGGTTGATCTGGCTGACAGTATAGTTGTTGGTACCCTGTCCAATGGCAGATCGAACAGAGTCAGAATCAGAAATCTGAGGTTGTGATTCAGGAATTTCGATTCCTGACGTCTGGTCAAATCCAAACATTTTTGCATATTTTGCCAGTTTTTCAAGACCGGTATCACTGTCATAGTTACCATTCGAGTCTTGTCCAAGACGATAACCAACTTCATAGAAGAAATCATTACAGGAATGCTGCAGTGCACCTACTACATTCAGACTTCCATGAGCACTTGGATAAATCCAGCATTTTGGACTTGGTGTGATCTTGTCAAATACACCTGAACAACTGATATAGGAGTTTCCATTAATTACCCCTTCTGTCAGACCGGCTACAGAAGAAAGCATTTTATAAGTAGAACCTGGTGCTGTCTTCTCCTGGGTCGCTCTGTTGTAGAAGGTACGTGACATACCCATGCTCAACTGCACATAATAAGAACGATCCATTACGTTTGAGAGACGATTATTGTCATATCCAGGGTAAGAAACACATGCTAAAACTTCTCCGGTATTTGGATTTGTTACAACTGCACCAGCAGAACATGGCTCAAGTGCCAGTTCACCAGGTGTAAGTTCAAGGTTTTCCAGCTTGCTCTTGATCCAGGAAAAAGCATTCGTCTTTCCGTTGAGTAATCCGTTATAGGTCGAGTCATCCATAGGAAGAATACCCTGTTCATATACGATAGCACAAACTTGTTCACCAGTAACACTACCTGATTTTATAAGATATTTGTAGAGAAGTTTGTCGAAATTACTGTCATCTGGTAAGTATATAAATTGATTGTCTCATCTTTTGCCCATGCAATATAAGTAGCATCATTCTTATCAATCTGATCTGACATAAGGATGCCTGTATCCTTTGTCAGCAGGGTATCACAGATGTAATCCATATATGCTTTCATTTCATTGGAAAGATCTGTATATGCGCTGGCCTGTGAGTTCTGAAGTTCTGATTCGAGCTCGGAAATCGTCGCCGTCTTCTTTTCCTGAAAAATGGAATAAACCTGCTGCTCGGCAGTTTTTGCATCACTGCTTGAAAAGTGTCCGGAATCGATGACGGAATTTCCAATCAGATTATAATATGCATCACTGACCGGGATGATCAGATTCTTAGAGTCATCTACACTGGATGTATCGTATTCCAAAACATTCTGTAGTTTGGATAAAACAATTCCGGCAATTTTCTCTTCCAGAAGTTTATAAGTACTTTCCTGAAGATTTTTATCAATCGTCAGATATACATCATTTCCGGCTTCAGGATCTTTCCGGCTGACAGTATCAGTTACACGTCCGAGGTTATCTACATACACGGTTCTTTCACCTTTTGTGCCCTGAAGGACATTGTCCATGCTTTGTTCAATGCCGGCCTTTCCTACAATATCAGACAGAGAGTACTTTTTCTTTTCATCCTTGTCCAGCGCATCGTATTCATCCTGGGAAATCTGTCCGGTATATCCGATAATAGATGCAAAATACATTCCATCGGTATATTTTCGGATAGAATCTTCTGAAATGTCAACACCGGTAAGAATGTCCTTATTCTCCATAATTGCTGCTGCTGTTTCGTCACTTACATCGGATGCAAGAACTGTATCAATATACTGCTGATATGCATTTAATGCCATTGCATAACGCATGTTGATGATCTTTAAAATATAAGCAGGCTCTAATGTGCTGTCATCAAGGCCATATCCATATTTTTCATCGGTACAAAGATAATGAATGATATCCGCTGCACTTTGGTTCTGTTGCTTTTCTGTAAGCTCATCTATTGTTCTTTTTCCATAGACATCTGCAATAAAACGGAGCTTCTGGGTATCGCTTGACTGTGTAAACTGATAGGTTCCGGAGGAATCCAGGATGATACCAAAACTTGAAACAACAGAATCTCCATTTGATTCTACGATAGAAAGAACCTGATCCAGGATTTTATTTAATGCCGCATTTTTTTCAGAACGTTTATCTGTTGTGATGGAGTTTTCAACGGTTGACAGATTAATTGTCACGGAATAAGCCAGCTGGTTATAAGCCAGCAGATTTCCATTACGGTCATAAATATTTCCGCGTGTTGCTGCAACGGATGTCGTCCGGCGGATAGAATATTCGTAGTTTTCAAGATAATCAGACCCTTTTACGATCTGAAGATAGAATAATCTTCCGATCAGGATGGAAGAACTGACACAAAATATAATGATCAAAGTAACGAGTCTTGACTGCATCAGGTAAGCTACGGCTTCTTTCAGACGGTCTAAAATATTTCTAAACAAATTTACTTGCACTCCTTTTTTCTTCTGCTTCAAGTTTGTGGTTAATAAATAAAATCAGTGGGTATAGTCCCAGCGTGATCACGATTGTGTAAATCAGTTCAGGAACGATGATGCGGTTGAGATAATATAAAAAGTTAAAATCACTTCGCAACATGAACATGAGCAAATAAATGATGATACCGTAGAGAAATTCGCTGACAGAAATCAAAAATAACGGCAGCTTGATATCTTCATCAAAATAAAGCTGTTCAAATAATCCGTTTACAAAACCGATTACCAGGTAAAGCAATGCATAAAATCCCAAAATTGTACCAAACTGAATATCTGTGATAAGACCGGCAAAGAAACCGACCAGCATTCCTTCTTTCTGCCCACGCATAAAACCAAAGGATGCTGTGACAATCAGAATCAGGTTAGGTTTAATTCCGGCAAGTTCCAGATGATTGAATAAGGTACACTGGAGCAGATATGCTGCAAGTACGATCAGTACAGTTACAGCAACTCTTTTAAATTTCATTAATTTCATGAGTATTCACTCCTATTCGCTCTGATTGGATCCAACCAAATCCGCTTTCGTTGTTGTGATAACAAGAACTTCCTGAAGATTTTTAAAATCTACAGCCGGTGTAATATATCCGGAACGAGTCAGATTGTTAGAGTCGACCGTTACTTCACTGACATATCCGATCAGGATTCCCTGCAGGTATTTATCACTAATATAAGAAGTGACGATCTGGTCTCCGACAGAAACCGTATTATCATTGTTTTCCATCTGACCAAAACGAATCTGGTTATCACTCATAAGTGACAGATCTCCACTTACGATACAACGGTCAGAAGTACCATTGCACTTACATTACTTGAATCATCGATAATAGAACGGACTTTTGCCCAGGTTGGACCAACTTCTGTGACAATGCCGACAAGACCGCTTCCGGCCATTACGTTCATATCTGCGGCAATACCGTCTTTACTTCCTTTGTCAATGGTAAATGTACTGAACCAGTTTCCGGAATCTTTCCCGATTACATGCGCAGCAGTTTTTTTGTAATCCGCATAGTTCTTGTCCAACTGATATAATTCCTGCAGTCTCTGAAGCTCATAACGTTCTTGTTGTAGATTGTTATTTTCTGTAATCAGAGAGTCAACCTGTTTTTGAAGCTTTGTATTTTCTGCGCGTACCTGTTTCAGAGTTTGGAAATTGTCTTTCATATCTCCCATCCAGCCACCAATCTGATTGATTCCCTGCTGAAGAGGGATAACGGTTACATTTGCAACAACTTTAAATGGACCTCCTACTTTGTCTGAAAAGGAAGATAACAGCATCATAAAAATGCAGATCTTAACCACCTATAATCTTCGTCTAACATGGAGTAACTTAATTTTCTATACAAGGTCTTATTCAGTATGATCCTCTGCAGACCTTTGACGGCACAGAGTTCAGGGTCTGTTTTCATGTGAACCGGCAGACCGATACTTTCTTCCAGATAAGTAGAAATCCCTCGCAGATTAGCAAGTCCTCCAGTAATATAAATCCCGTTTTTATTAATATTTCTCCGGACATCGGGAGGCGTACGGTCGAGCATGGAATGAATGGCCTGTACACATTCTCTCAAAGGTTCTTTGATCGCTGCCCGTACAAGACTGATTGGAATGTCAATGTGCGACGGACCGCCGCGCATCATATCTCTGCCGTATACAGTAAGAAAGCTTCCGGTGGACTGGTCAAAAACTCCAAATTCTTTTCGCAGCCGTTCGGCAGTCGGACGTCCAATTATAAAATCTTTAGAATGACGGACAAGATTGGCGATCGCACTATCCAGCTGTTCGCCACCGATCTTAAGCAGACGGTTCATAACAATACCACCGTAGGAAAGAACGGAAAGTTCTGTTGTTCCTCCACCTAAATTGGCGATAAAAGCTCCTGGTTCTTCCAGAACATCAATCCCAAGTCCAAGTCCGTCTGCAAGACCGCGCTCTACAATTCTTACTGATTTTGCTTTCGCTTCAGAATGAAGCACAAGATCATAGAAAGCCTTCTTTTCTACTTCTGTGACATCTGTAGGAACAGCGATCACATATTCGGCCCCACGGATAAACGGACGCTCTTCCTTCAAAAGATCTCCGAGAAGATATTGCATGTCATCAAAACGGGCAATGACACCATTCTTCATCGGAAATATGATCTGTATATTTCCCGGAGCCTTTTCATACATCTCATAAGCATCGTCTCCGACAGAAAAAATATATTTTTTATCTTTCATGGCAATTACATTCTTGGCATGCCATATGCGGTCTTTTTTCTTATCAAAAATCTTGATATCATAAGTTCCAAGATCTAACCCATATACATTCCTGGCCATAAATACACTCCATCCCCTTATCTATTTGCAGATTCTTGAGAAAAGAATCCTTTCTCCCTTAAACTGAAATAACAATTATCTCCAATAATGATGTGATCGAGAAGTTCTATACCGATCAAAGCCCCTGCTTCACGGACGCGCCGGGTTGTCAGAAGATCTTCTTTGCTTGGTGTCGGATCTCCACTCGGATGATTATGCAAAAGAATAATGGATACGGCATTCTTCTGCAAAGATTCCACAAACAGTTCTCGTGGAGAAACAAGTGTGGAATTTATGGTTCCTGTTGAAACATCCATCTCACTGATCAGCCTGGATCTGGTATTCAGAAGCAAAAGCTTCATTACTTCCCGTTTCTTATGCCGAAGATCTTCCATATAATAACGTGCAATACTGTCCGGAGAGGAAAAATCCAATCCCAGTGAGGCTTCTGCTTTCGCTATACGTTTTGCAAGTTCTGCCAGACAAAGAATCTGGATGGATTTTACCTTTCCGATTCCTTTGATCTTCAGCAGCTGTTCCATAGACCACTGTGGGATGCTGAGAAGTCCTTCAGAGCCAAATGGTGGATGCAGAATCTTTTGGGCAAGTCGGAGCGAATTCTCCCCTTTCGTTCCGGTACGAAGTAAAACAGCTAAAAGTTCCACATCTGTCAGATGTTCTGCACCGTACTGCTCACATTTTTCATAAGGCCGGTCTTCAAGATACATCATTTTGATTGTTTCTGTATTTCTATTTTCCATGTGAATCATATCACTGCGATGACATAATACAACGATTCATTTTAACACAGTTTCAAAAAAGTGTATAGAGAAGATACCAAAAAACCACAAATTTCATAAATGATTAAGATTTATATTTTTGAATGATTGCCTCGGCGACCTTCATTCCGTCCATCGCTGCGGAAGTGATTCCACCGGCATATCCGGCCCCTTCACCACATGGATAGATCCAGTCACAGGAAGCACAGACAAAGTTCTCATCCCTTTCAATTCTTACAGGGGAAGAAGTTCGGCTCTCCACACCGGATAATAATGCATCATCATCCGCAAATCCATGAATTTTATGATCCATTGCTGTGATTCCATCTTCAAGTGACTGTGCGATTTCAGTAGGAAAGATAGCTCTTACATTTCCAAAGACCGAAGCCCCTTTGATACAGGAATGAACCTTTCCGTAAGCGGTTGTAATCTGATTCTCTTTAAAGTCACCAAAACGCTGAACAGGAACTTTTCCCTGTCCTGCCTGATAAGCTTTTTCTTCTAAGCTGCGCTGGAAAGAAATTCCGGCAAGCGGATGGTCAGAACCGAAGTCATCCGGAGTAACTGTGACAATCACAGCACTGTTTGCATTTTCTCCGGCACGGTCATGATAGCTCATTCCATTGACTGCAAGACGATGCTTTTCAGAAGAAGCATTTACAACATATCCGCCCGGGCACATACAGAAAGTATAGACTCCTCTTCCATTCTCCAGGTTCTCGGTCAGTTTATATGCTGCTGCCGGAAGATCATTTCCCCGATCTCTGCCATATTGAGAATGATCGATCAAAGTTTGTGGGTGTTCGATACGGACTCCAACGGCAAATGATTTTGCGCGCATCGGAATCTGATGCCTGTAAAGCATGTCAAATGTATCACGGGCGCTGTGACCGATCGCAAAAACGGCTGCTCCGGCAGATACTTCTTCTTCTGCGGAATTCTCTGAGAGGTGAACAAGTTTCAGTGTTTTTGATGTCAGATCAACATCTGTGACCTGTGTATGAAAACAGAATTCACCGCCAAGCGAAATGATCTCCTGACGCATCTGGCTTACAACATCAATCAGGACATCTGTACCGATATGCGGCTTATTTGCATATAAAATATCTTTGTCCGCTCCGAATTTTACGAAAGTCTCAAGAACGAAACGGTTACGTCCTGTCTTATCTTTTACAAGTGTATTTAACTTTCCATCTGAAAATGTACCAGCGCCGCCTTCACCGAACTGGACATTGGAAGAAGGGTCAAGCACACCGGTCTCCCAGAAGCGATCCACATCCTTCTTACGTTCTTCTACACAGGCACCACGTTCAATAACCAAAGGACGGTATCCTTCCAGTGCGAGCAGATAAGCGCAGAATAGTCCGGCAGGACCGCTGCCGATGACAACCGGACGGGCATTCAGAATCTTTGTTCCGTGAGATGGAATCTGGTAATGCTTCTCTTCTACTTTCTGGATGTTTCCTTTACAATGCTTTAAAACAGCATTCTCATTGGAAACAGTGACATCAACCGTATACACATAGAACAACTCCGGTTTTCTGCGTGCGTCTAATGACTGACGGTGAATCCGATAAGTAAAAGAGTCCCCTTTCTTTAGATGAAGTGTCTTTTGTATCTTCTTTTCAAGAGCTTCTTCCGTGTGTGGAATCTGCAGTTTCAGCTGATTAATTCGTATCATTTATCTATCCTTTCTTTCAGGAAATCTAATATTAAAATATATCATCCAGATATTGGTTACAAGTTAGCAGCAGGCAATTATGCAGATGCGGCAGACTGTCCGGCAACATAACCGCTTGCCCACGCCCAGGTGAGATTATACCCACCACAGATTGCATCTACATCGATCAGTTCTCCGGCAAAATAAAGCCCTGGAATAAGTCTGGATTCCATCGTTTCCGGATTAATCTGTGTCGTATCAACACCGCCACAGCAGATCTGTGCCTGTTCATAAGAATTTGTCTTAATTACAGGTGATTTGAATTCCTTGATTATCCATGACAGCCTCTGAATATCTGCATCTGTGAAGTCGCTGCATAGCTTCTCTTTCTTAATCTTGGTAAATTTCAGCCATACAGCGGCCAATTTTTCATGAAACAGGCCGGTAAAGAACTGTTCTGCTGTCTTTTCCGGCTGGCGGTTGGCACGTTCTTTCAGAAGAATTTTCACTTCATCAACCGAATATTCTGGAAGAAAATCCAGCATGGCAACAACTTCCTTCTGCTCATATAATGCTTTCGATGCATAGCGGCTGATCTGGAATACCGGAATTCCGGAGATTCCGTAGGCGGTCAATTGGAGTTCACCGGTATCAGCAGCAGTTAATTCACCGTCAACAAACAACGAAACTTTTCCCTGTGCACGCACTCCGGCAATTGCACGGAAATGCTTTCCGGTACAATGTAAAGCACAAAGAGCAGGAAGTACAGGAATTATCTGATGCCCAAGCTGTTTGGCTAAAGCGTATCCGGAACCGTCAGAACCGGTGGAAGGTGCAGCTTTTGAACCATTGCAGAGAATCACTTGATCTACGGTTAAAGAACCGTGTGATGTCTGCAAGGAAAATCGTTCATTTGTTTTCTGTATTCCAGTACAGGAGATTCCTGTACGTACATCAACTCCAAGACGGTATACTTCCTGTTCTAATACATCACGGACTGCGCTTGCCTGATCGGAGAATGGATACAGATATCCATTTCTGTCTTTTGGATAGATTCCAAGTTCTCGGAAAAAAGCAATGACTTTTTCCGCCGGAAATTGATCCAGTACCTGCGTGATAAAGTCAGGCTGCTCCGAACGATAACAGGAAGCGTCCTGGTAAGTGTTTGTATAATTACACCGGCCATTTCCTGTCACTAATATTTTCTTTCCCAATCTATCATTTTGCTCCAGAAGGAGAACTTTCGCTCCTTTTCTGGCAGCGAAAATGGCGGCCATCATTCCTGATGCACCGCCACCTATAATTGCAATTGTGTTCATTAAAATTCATATCCTCTTACTTTCTTAGCAGATTACATCTGTCTGAATTTTAACATAACAATTCATTCAACTCAACTGAATTTTCGATAGAATTTTTTCGAAAAATTGTTTTACAGAAGTTCTCTCACACGCTCGATAGAAAGAACGCCTGCATCAATAACGCTCTGCAGTGATTTGAGAATACCAAGCTTTGCGTGATACCATGTAAGTCCACCCTGGAAATAAACAGCATACGGTGGTTTTACCGGTCCGTCTGCACTTAATTCAATGGAAGAACCCTGAACGAAAGCACCAGCTGCCATGATCACATCGCTGTCATATCCCGGCATTGCCCATGGTTCCGGGCTTACATAACTGTCTACCGGAGCTGCGGCCTGAATTCCCTTACAGAATGCAATAACACCTTCTGCAGATCCAAGTGTAACCGCCTGGATGATATCATGACGGGATTCAGAACCGTTCGGGATCACCGGATATCCTAAAGCTTCGTAGATATTTGCTGCAAAAGTAGCACCTTTTAAAGCACCGCATACAACAGTTGGTGCAAGGAAGAATCCCTGATAGAAGGACTGCGTAACACCAAGTGTAGCACCGACTTCTTTACCGAGTCCCGGAGAAGTCAGACGGTAAGCGCAGTTTTCGATCAGATCGGCTCTTCCGGCAACATATCCGCCGATCGGAGCAAGTCCGCCACCCGGGTTCTTGATCAGAGAACCGACGATCATGTCTGCACCGACATCACTTGGCTCGATTCGCTCAACGAATTCACCGTAACAGTTATCTACCATGCAGATAACATCCGGGCGATGCTCTTTGATAAATGTGATCAGTTCGCCGATTTTTTCTACGGAGTAGCTTGGGCGTGTCTGATATCCTTTGGAACGCTGGATCGTTGCCAGTTTGATTGTTTTATCTTCCAGAGCTTTTTCAATCGCAGGATAATCAAAATATCCATCTTCCAGAAGTTCTACCTGTTTATAGGAGATTCCATATTCTGCAAGAGAGCCGTTAGATGGACGGATTCCGATTACTTCTTCAAGTGTATCATATGGTTTTCCAACCGGAGATAACAGTGTGTCTCCGGGACGCAGATTTGCAGCAAGTGCGAGGGCAAGTGCATGGGTTCCGCAAGTGATCTGTGGGCGCACCAGAGCGGCTTCTGTATGGAAAACAGAGGCATAGACATCTTCTAAAGTATCTCTTCCCTGATCATTGTATCCATATCCGCTTACATAGTTAAAGCATCCTTCACTTACGCGGTTTTCCTGCATGGCATGAATTACTTTTAACTGATTGTATTCAGCGTTTCTGTCAAATTCTTCAAAACGTTCTTTTAGTTTCTCTTCTGTTTTCTGTCCGAACGCCCAGACTTCTTTGCTGATTCCAAGCTGTTCGTAAATTGTTTCTGTAGTTGGTGTATTCATTTTTCTTCTTCTTTCTTTTTAAGTTTTTTATTGTTGATTTACATGGCAAAGCTGCATTTTATCTAAATGCAGCCCGATGTCCTAATGAATGATTTCTTTTTCCTTTAAAGCAGTGAGCATCTGCTGGATCAATTGCTCATCTTCTCTTCCAATCTCACTTTTATCAAGCCAGATGACATCTCGTTCTCTTCTAAACCAGGTCAACTGCCGCTTGGCAAAATGTCTTGTATCTCTCTTAATAATGCGTACGGCTTCTTCCAAAGGATACTCTCCTTCAAAATAACCAAACAGTTCTTTGTATCCAAGTCCCTGCATCGCAACACTTTCTTTTTTAAGTCCGCGCAATCTTAACGCATTGACTTCTTCAAGAAGTCCTTCCTGCATCATCAGATCGACACGTTTATCAATCCGGTCATAGAGAATCTTACGATCATCTGTCAGCACAAAATATGCGGAGTTATAAGCAGATTCTTTCTCACGTTCCGCCTCATTGTGCTCGGAAATCTTCTGTCCGGTCTGCTGATAATATTCCAGCGCACGGATCACACGTTTTACATTATGAAAATGAATCTGTTCCGCAGATTCCGGGTCTACTTTTTCAAGCATTTCATGAAGATATTCTGCACCCTGGGTTTTGGCAAGTGCTTCTAATTCTTCCCGATAAGCAGTATCGGCATTATTTTCTGTGAAATCAATGTCGTAAAGTAATGCCTGAATATAGAATCCTGTTCCGCCGACAACAATCGGAATGTGTCCCCGCTGATAGATTCCTTTCATTGCTTCTTTTGCCATCTGCTGAAAGAGAACAACGTTAAAATCCTCAGACGGATCAAGAACATCTACCAGATGATGCGGCACACCGTCCATCTCTTCCGGACGGATCTTGGCAGAGCCGATGTCCATCTCCCTGTAGACCTGCATAGAGTCAGCAGAAATGATCTCTCCGCCGATCGCTTTGGCAAGTCCGATGGAGGCAGCAGTCTTCCCGACAGCAGTTGGTCCGGTCAGAATGACAAGTGGGCGTTTGTTTGTCTGTTCCATCTATATTTCCTCGATTCCATTTATACAATTCGTTTAAATTTCTTTTCCAGATCACGTTTTGTCATGGCAATGATTGTCGGTCGTCCATGCGGACAGTGATATGGATTGTCCAGTGTCAGGAGTTCGCCGATCAGTTTGTCTACTTCCTGTGCAGAAAGACGGTTATTTCCCTTTACAGCAGCCTTACAGGACAAGGAAGCAACCTTCTCATCGATCAGCTCCGGTGTCATAGAAGTAGAAAGACCTTCGGTCAGGTCATCGATCATCTCCATCAGAAGTTCTTTCTTGGCAATACTGAACAGATTGTCAGGTACTGCACGGACTGCATATTCTTCCCCACCAAATGGCTCAATCTCAAACCCAATGCGTGAAAAGCGGTCCATATTTTCATTCAGAAGCTGTGCTTCCTGCATGGATAAGCTTAAAATGATCGGTGGACTTAAGTACTGAGAAGTAAATTCTCTGCTTTTCATTTCACGCAAGGTACGCTCATACAAGACGCGTTCATGAGCCGCATGCTGATCAATGATGTAGAGATTATCTTTGAATTCTACGAGCCAGTAGGTGTCAAAGACCTGGCCGATCAATTTATATTCTGCACGGATATCTCTTTTTAAGAAATTTTCTTCAAAGAGATCCATCTGCGTACCGTTTTCTGGTTCTGATTTTGCGTCGGTTATTTCACAATCAGATGCTGCATCGGTGCTGGTGGTGGCAGTTTGCATTTCAACAGCTGGTTTGGATTTTTGAACTGCTGCCGCAGTTTCCGGTGCAACTGTCTTATCTGCTGCTTCAACGGCGTATTTGACATGTTCAGCAATTTTGTCTTTCTGTTCATCTGCACGGAAAATCTCTTTCCGGTCTGCAACTTCGGCAGAAGAAGAACGATTATGGTAAGAAAGTACGCGCTCCTTCATCTTACGGATAAAATAATCCTCATCTTGAACATCATCCTTAACCGTTTCCCTGGATTCTTTGATAAATTCCGCAGCTGTTACTTTTTCATTCTCCTTACGCGGACGAAGAAGAAACGGACTGCCGGTATCCTCTTTATCTTTGGTCGAAGCGGATGTGAATGTCTTTTTCACTCGCTCCGGTCTTTCTGCCATGTTTTCGTTCGATTCCACCGGATCAGGAACTTCTGCTTTCTGGATCAGTTCCGGTTCCAGCAAAGTCCTGTGTACGGCTTCAAAGACGGTATTATAAACCTCCTGCTGCCGTGAGAAGCGAAGCTCCATCTTTGTCGGATGCACATTGATATCTACATTTTCTCCACTCAGATGAAAATGCAGAACTGCAAATGGAAACTTGTGCTGCATCACAAAATCACGATAAGCGTCTTCCACGGATTTGGAGATCATTGCACTTTTGACATAACGGCCGTTTACGAAGAAATTTTCAAAGTTACGATTTCCACGTGTGATGATCGGCTTGCCGAGAAAACCTGTGATATGGATACCATTTTTCTCATAATCGATCTCAATCAGGTTAGCTGCCACATCACGGCCATAGACATTGTAGATCACATCTTTCAGTTTTCCGTTTCCGGAAGTACGAAGTTTTTCCTGTCCGTTATTCAAAAACTGAAAAGCAACTTCCGGATGAGACAGGGCAAGGTGCATCAAGAGATCCTGCACATGTCCGGCTTCTGTCATTGGTGTCTTTAAGAATTTTCTTCTGGCAGGAACATTGTAAAATAACTGATGGACGAGGAAAGTTGTCCCATTTGGCGCACCGGTATCTTCCAAGGATACTTCTTTTCCACCTTCAATGACATAACGGGTACCAAACTCTGCATCGGCAGTCTTTGTGATCAGTTCCGTCCGGGTAACAGCTGCAATACTTGAAAGCGCCTCTCCACGGAATCCCAAAGATGCAATATGAGACAGATCTTCCACTGTCTCAATCTTGCTTGTAGAATGCCGCAGAAAAGCACGCTGCACTTCATCCTGCGGAATGCCACAGCCATTATCTGTAATACGGATGAAGGAAATGCCCCCATCTTTGATCTCTATTTTTACAGAAGTTGATCCTGCATCGATCGCATTTTCAACGAGTTCCTTTACAATTGAAGCAGGACGCTCAATCACTTCACCTGCGGCAATTTTATCAATTGTGATCTGGTCTAATACATGAATGTGTGGCATATTTCATCCCTTCTTTCTACCAACGGTTCTTCAGCTTATTCTGTAACCGGTAGATTGTATTTAAAGCATCGATCGGTGTCAGATTTCCGACATCGATATTTTTCAATTCATCGAGCACATCATCATCTTTTACAGTGTCGAACAGAGACATCTGTGCCATATCGACTTCGTCATATTTCTTTGCCTTACTTTTTTTCTTTGCAGTATGTTCCTTGGCCGCGATCTCACTGACGCGGTTTGTGATATCCTCATCGCTGAGTTCCTCTACGATTTCCTTCGCACGGGAAATGACAAGATCCGGTACTCCGGCAAGCTTTGCAACCTGGATACCATAACTTTTGTCTGCTCCGCCTTTTACGATCTTTCGTAAGAATACGATGTCGTCACCCTTTTCTTTTACAGCAATACAATAGTTGTTGACATTATCAATCTTTCCTTCGAGTTCTGTCAGTTCATGATAATGTGTAGCAAATAAAGTTTTTGCTCCCAACAGTTTGCTGTCGCTGATGTATTCTACAACAGCCCAGGCAATTGACAGACCGTCAAATGTACTTGTTCCGCGTCCGATTTCATCAAGAATGAGAAGACTTTTCGAGGTTGCATTTCTTAAAATATTGGCAACTTCGGTCATCTCAACCATGAATGTACTCTGTCCGGAAGCAAGGTCATCTGATGCTCCGACTCTGGTGAAAATACGGTCGGAAAGACAGATGTTCGCGCTTTCTGCCGGGACAAAAGATCCGATCTGAGCCATCAGTGCGATCAATGCAGTCTGACGCATGTAAGTTGATTTACCTGCCATGTTCGGACCTGTGATGATTGAAATTCTGTGCTTCTTATCATCCAGGTAAGTATCATTGGCAATAAACATATCATTTGGAATCATTCGTTCAACGACCGGGTGACGGCCTTCTTTAATATCAAGGATTCCTTTTTCATTGATTTTCGGACGGACATAGTTGTTGCGCTCTGCAACAAGTGCAAGAGAACTGAACGCATCCAGTGCGGCAACTGCTTTGGCAGTTTGCTGGATTCTCTCCACCTGTCCGGCAATCGTTTCACGGACTTCACTATAAAGCTCATATTCCAGTGCATACAGTTTATCTTCCGCACCAAGGATCATGTCCTCAAGCTCTTTAAGCTCCGGTGTGATATAACGCTCAGCATTCGCAAGTGTCTGTTTTCTTGTATAATAATCCGGGACAAGATCCTTGTAAGAATTCGTCACTTCCAGATAATAGCCGAAGACTTTGTTGTATTTTATTTTCAGGTTTTTAATGCCTGTTTTTTCTCGTTCATCATTCTCAAGTTTTGCAAGCCAGTCTTTTCCGTCCGATTTCGCCCGGCGAAGCTTATCCACTTCTTCGCTATAACCGTCGCGGATAATATTTCCCTCTTTCATGGCAAGCGGCGGATCCTCACGAATGGCTTTCGTGACGAGCTCGCAGAGATCTTCTAATGCATCCAGATCTTCAAAAATCTCTTTTAAAAGCGGTGCCTGCAGATCCTGTAAAATATAGCGGATCGGTGGCAGCATCTCAAGAGAACCTTTGAATGCGGTGAGGTCTCGCGGATTCGCAGAACCATAAGTGATCTTCGTGATCAGACGCTCCAGATCATAGACCGGAGATAAATATTCCCGGATCTCTTCACGGGCAATGGCCTGATTTTTCAGTTCTTCTACTGCATCCAGTCTGCGGTTGATCTCGGATTTATCGATCAAAGGCTGTTCTACATTTTTGCGAAGCGTACGTGCGCCCATTGCAGTACGTGTTTTGTCAAGAACCCAGAGAAGGGAACCACGCTTCTGCTTCTCACGTAAAGTTTCGCACAGCTCCAGATTTCGACGTGTAGAACTGTCGATCAGCATATATTTTCCTGTGATATATGGTGTAATATGTGTCAGGTTGGAAAGCGAATTTTTCTGTGTCTCAAATAAATAGATCAGAAGTGCTCCGGCACTGATGATTCCACAGTCATAATCAGCAAGTCCAAGCCCTGCAAAATTCTTTACTTTGAAATGCTCAAGCAGCTTATCTTTGCAGACAGCATCATCAAAATACCAGGAATCGAGAGAATAAATCGTGATCCCAAGCTTGTCTCTCATCGCATCCAGATCCATACCGCTCATATAGAACGCTTCGTTGCAGATGATCTCAGACGGACTGAATTTATAAATCTCATCCATAAGACGACTGCTGTCCGGAAGCTCTGTGACAAAATAATCCCCGGTAGAAATATCTGCGATCGCAACTCCATAGCGGTCTGCAATATAGACGATACACATGATGTAATTATTCTTCGTTTCATCTAATGCCTGTGTATCCAGATTCGTTCCGGGTGTAACAATTCTTACAACCTCACGCTTTACGATCCCCTTCGCAGTCTTTGGGTCTTCTACCTGTTCACAGATTGCAACTTTGTATCCCTTCGCAACAAGACGGTTCAAGTAACCTTCTACGGCATGGTATGGGATTCCGCACATCGGGGCACGTTCATCCAGACCACAGCTTTTCCCGGTCAGTGTGATCTCAAGCTCTCGGGATGCAGTCAAGGCATCGTCAAAGAACATTTCGTAGAAATCGCCGAGGCGGTAGAATAAGATACAATCCTTGTACTGCTCTTTCGTCTCGCAATAAATTTTCATCATGGGCGTCAGCTTATCTATGTCAATATTTTCCATCAATTTCTCCTTAGTTTAAGGGTTTTCTAAAAACTCTTTAGAATGTAAGTTCGCAAATCATTCTAACAAATTTTAACATGAATTTCAAGCTGATGTTGAAGATGTTGAGAACGTAGAAATGTATCATTTTGTCGGAGTACCTATATCGCAATGTGCGAAGAGAGCGAACTGAAGAATATTCGTTTAATATTCTTGGGTTCGCTCTCTTCTTTCAATTTGAAAAAATTATTATTTCATTTTTCATAAACAACTTCTAACTGTCCGGCATCCATCTC
>OKSM01000307.1_pt1 | contig 17568 bp, 19 predicted proteins | sample 1606281 | NCBI WGS metagenome assembly OKSM01 (sample SAMEA3879549, study PRJEB24766) | human gut metagenome | biome: human-associated habitat; feature: feces | place: USA | collected 1985/1987
GCCGGAGTATGATGCCTGTATTGATATTTATTCCGAACTCATGGAACAGTATGCGAGGTTAACTAAGGAATTTAAGGACACAAAGTATAAAATAGAGGAATCGACGGCAGATGGGGGAAAGAAAAAAGCCCCCATTGTTGCTGCGCTGGAATCGTTGAGAAAAGACATACTCCAATATTCAGACAGGTTGTGTCTGAATCCACGGGCCAATATACCCGCTGGAAAAAATCTGGGAAAGAAAGCAGCTTCCCCACTGGCGGAAGCATTGGCAAGTATTGAGATATAAAAAAGCTAAAGCGGCAATAAAACGGGCAAAGAATTATGCGGAAGTAATGGAGTATGTAGAAAGCATATTGTCCGGGGATAAGATAGCCTGCAAAGAGCTGAAGCAGACATGCCAGAGGTTTAAGAACGATTTACAGAATGATGAATACGATTTTAACACCAACGATGCGGAATTTGTCATACAGATAATCGAAAAAACCTGTAAACATGTCAAAGGAGAGTCCTTAGATGGTGAAAGCCTGAAAGGAAAGCCGCTGATTTTGCAGCCGTGGCAGAAATTTATTATTTACAATCTGCTCGGTTTTTTCAAAAAAGGGACCAAAATAAGGAGATATAAGGAAGCATTTATCTACATTCCGAGAAAAAACGGAAAAACTTCCTTCGTGGCCGCACTTGCATGGGCGTTGTCCCTACTGCAGCGACGTTCCGGATCCACTGTTTATATTGTGGCAGCAGACCTGAAAGAAGCACTGCAGAGCTTTAACTTTTTGAATGAAAATGTAAAGAAACTCGACCCAGAGAACATAGAGAATTTTAGAATACTGGATAATAATCAGGAGCATAGCATAAAGAAAGACTTTGACGACGGCTCTATTTTTATTCAGGCATTGGCGGCTAATCCGGATACACAAGATTCCTTGAACTGCAATGTGGGCATAGCGGATGAAATACATGCATATAAGACTCCGAAACAGTACAACATCATTAAAGAAGCAATGAAGGCATATACAAATAAGCTGATGATAGGTATTACAACGGCTGGCGACAATATGAATTCATTCTGCTATAAGAGAGTACAGTATTGTGAAAAGGTGTTAAATGGAACAGTAAAGGATGAGCAGCTTTTTATTTTTATGACAAGAGCACCAAAAAAAGAGAACGGAGATGTGGATTTTACAAATCCGGTGGTGCATGAAATGGCTAATCCTAACTATGGCGTTACTATCAGGCCGGAGGATATGCTGAACGATTCCATGCAGGCACTGAATGACCCGCAGCAGAGAAAGGATTTCCTGGCTAAATCATTAAATGTTTATACGGCAGCGTTGAAAGCATACTTCAACATAGATGAATTCAGAAATAGTGATAAGCAGTTTAATTGGACAATAGAAGAATTGGCAAAAATGCCGGTGAAGTGGTATGGCGGAGCAGACTTATCAAAGCTGCATGATTTGACGGCGGGAGCGCTATATGGAACACTGGAGGACTACGAATGCGTAAATGCACAGGGAATAAAGGGAAAATATGATGTTGATATTATCGTGACGCATGCATGGTTTCCCATTGTCCAAGCTGCCAGGAAGGCGGAAGAGGATGGTATACCACTATTCGGATGGAAGGATGATGGCTGGCTGGATATGTGTAATAGTCCTACAGTAAATCATGCAGAAATTGTAAACTGGTTTAAGGATAGGCGAAAGCAAGGATTTAAGATTAAGTCGGTGGGGCATGACCGTAAATTCTGTAAAGAGTATTTTGTTGGGATGAAGGAAGCAGGATTTGATATTGTAGACCAGCCACAGTATTTTTATAAAAAATCGCAGGGATTTCGACACATTGAGCAGAAAGCCAAGGATGGCCTTTTGTACTATATGCATTCAGATGCCTTTGAATATTGCGTACAGAATGTAAGTGCAGTGGAAAAAACGGATGAAATGATACAATATGACAAGATAAGACCGGAGCAAAGAATAGATATATTTGATGCTTCGGTTTTTGCATGTGTAAGAAAGCTGGAAGATATGGAAAACAAGTCCAAAGTGAAGAAATGGTTTAAGAAGGAGGCAAATTAAAGTGAATAAAATCAGAGCGGACAACGGGAGAAAAGGGTTAAAAGGTCTTTTCAAAAAAAGAAGCAGTATGGCGTATTTTTTGAAAGCAGATGGAGATATGGCAGATATCATACCGGGGTACACGAAGCTTTCCAAAAATGAAGAGGTTATAAAATGCGCCAATATCATAGCGGACCTCGTATCATCAATGACTATTATGCTGATGCAAAATGGGGAAAAGGGAGATATACGTTTAAGAAATGAACTGGCTAAAAAGATAGATATATACCCGTGCAGCTACATGGATAGGAAAAATTTCATATTCAAAATAGCCAGAGATATGGTATTGAGCGGAAATAGCATTGTTATTCCAAAAGTAGAGGGAATGTATATCAGGGATTTAGAGCCGGTAGATATCGATGCCTGCAGTTTTTTCAAGGATGGTAGCAGTTACAAGATTGTTGCAAACGGAGTCGTCATGAATCCGGAGGATGTCCTTCATTTTGTATATATCCCGGATAGGAAAGAACCATATAAAGGTGTTGGGCAAAAAGAAGCCATTGTGGATACCGCCAGAATGCTTGTGCAGGCCAAGGAGACTAAAAAGAAATTTCTGCAGAGCAAATGGAAACCGGCGATGATTATTTCTATAAATGCGGATGCAGAAGAGCTTCAGGATGAAGAAATGCGAAAGACGGTTCTGGGAAGCTATGTATCGGATACAGAAGAGGGAGAGCCATGGGTTATTCCGGCAGGCGAAATTGATGTGAAAACCATACAGCCGTTAAGCCTGAATGACCTGGCAATACAGGACAGTATCAAATTGGATAAAACGGCGGTGGCAGCAGCATTTAACATGCCGGCATTTATGGTGGGCGTAGGAGAATTCAAGGAAGATGCCTACAACAATTTTATTTCAACGACAATTATGTCGATTGCAATGATAATCCAGCAGCAGCTTACAAATAAGCTGCTTTTTTCAGGCGATTTATACTTCAAGTTAAACTATAAATCATTACTCCAATATAGCCTTGATTCAAAGATTGCACTGATAAAGGGAATGGTAGGCGGTGGAATGATGAGTAGAAACGAAGGAAGGTCGGAACTGGATTATGCACCGGTAAATAAGCCTGGTATGGATGAATATATCGTACTTGAAAATTATATCCCGGTGGAAAAGGTAGGAGACCAGAAAAAACTAACCAACAAGGAGGACAAATAAGGTGGAAAGAGCAACAAGGCAATTCAGAGCAATGGTATCAAACCTGAAAACGAGGGCGGAACCCGATGGAAAGAAAATGATTGAAGCGTACTTTGCCGTATTTGGAAAAGAAACAGAATTGTTTGAAGGTGCATATGAAGAAATTGCACCGGGTGCATTTGATGAAGAATTAAATGCAGATGTCAGGGCACTTATCAATCATGATACCACACTGGTTCTTGGTCGAACAAAAGCGGGTACATTGAAACTCAAAACGAATAACGAAGGTCTGTATGGAACCATCGAAATCAATGAAAAGGACACAGATGCGACAAATTTGTACGAAAGAGTACAGAGAAGAGATGTAGACCAGTGCTCCTTTGGGTTCGATATTTTGGCAGAGGATACGGAGTGGAGAGAAGACGGAAGTGTAAAGTGGACAATTCGGAAGGTTAAGCTGTATGAAGTCTCCATTTGCACATTTCCAGCATATGAAGATACAAGTGCGCAGGCAAGAAGCCGGGAGTATCATGACATGGTGCAGAAAAAAATGGAAGTAAGAAAAAAGAGAGCAAAGGAGAGATTGAAAAATGGCATTGAGAGCACTTATGCTGAATAAGAAAATTCAGGAAAAAAAGAATGAATTGGAAGAACTTAGAAAAAAGGCGGAAGGTTTTACCACAAGGGAGGCAGAACTGGAAGCAGCTATCGATGAGGCCAAGACAGAAGAGGAAATGAAAGTAGTGGAGGGCGAAGTCGAGAAACTTGAAAAAGAAAAAAAAGAAACAGCCGAGGAAACCGGGAAACTGGAAGAGGAAATCAAGGGTCTGGAAGAGGAGCTGGAAGAGGTTGGAAAGACATCCACAACGGTAACAGAGAGAGGAGCGGTTGAAAAACCTATGGTAAGAGAAGGAGGAAATGGAAAGATGATTAAGAGAGGACTGTTCGAGGGCAGAACCCTGGAAGAAAGAAATGCTTTCTTCGCAAGAGAAGACATAAAAGAATTTGTTACAAGAGTAAGAGCCATGAAGGGACAGAAGAGAGCAGTTACCGGTGCAGAGCTTACTATTCCGGATGTTATGCTGGAGTTAATCAGAGATAATCTGGAAAAATACAGTAAACTGTATGAGCACGTAAAGCCTAAAAAGCTGAAAGGAAAAGCAAGACAGAATATTGCCGGAACTATCCCCGAAGGTATTTGGACAGAGGCAGTGGCTTCCGTGAAGGAACTTAGCATTGTGTTTAATCAGATTGAAGTCGATGGATATAAAGTAGGAGGATTCATTCCTATTCCCAATGCAACACTGGAAGACAGCGATGAAGACCTTGCGGGCGAAATTATGGAAGCTCTGGCCGGAGCCATCGGTCTTGCCCTTGATAAAGCCATGATTTATGGAACGGGAAAGAAGATGCCCATGGGCTGGGTTACCAGGCTTGCTCAGGCAACGAAGCCGGAAAACTGGGGAGAAAATAACAGAGAGTGGGTTTGCCTGAAAGATACAAACGTTAAGGCATTAAATATCGAATCCCTGGAAGGTGCAAAGTTCTTTTCCAAACTGATTACTGAATTGGCGGTAGCGAAGGAGAAAAAATCAGACGGCAAAAAGGTATGGTGTATGAACAGCACCACAAAGATGAAGCTTCTTGCGAAAGCTGTAACATTCAATGCATCCGGCGCGATGGTTGCCGCAATGAATGATGAAATGCCTATCATCGGCGGAAAAATCGAAACGTTCGATTTCATGCAGGATGGCGATATTACAGGAGGATATATCAGTCTGTACACACTGGTGGAAAGAAAAGGTGGAACGTTCTCGACATCTGACCAGGTGAAATTTATTGAAGACCAGACAGTATATAAAGGTACAGCGAGATATGACGGTCAGCCGGTCATTGGAGAAGGATTTGTTGCTGTCAATATTGGAGAAACAGCTCCGCTGGTATCTGTAGAGTTTGCCGGTCAGGAGGAGTAAGGTGAGAGAGCATGGAAAGAGAAAAAGTAATGAGTTGCCTTGAATTACTGAAAATGGATATGGGCATAAAAAACACATCCAAAGACAGCTATTACATTGCACTGATTGAGGCATCAAAAAAAGAATTGGAAAGAAAAGGAATTAAGTTTGATGAAACAGAAAGTGTGGAAGATGCCATGCTCATTGCTGATTATGCAGCCTGGAAGTACAGAAAGCGGGAGGAGAATGTCCCGCTTTCTGCAAATCTCAATCTACGAATCCGAAACCGGATTGTAAGTGCAAGGGCAAGAAAGGGTGAAGCGAATAATGTCGTATGACGAGGATGCAGTATTGCTAACGGTTACGGGAAGTGAACAGAACCGAAACGGCTTCGGTGAAGATACGTTAGAGCGTACAGAAGTGTTTGTTGGAAGAAAAAAGACGACGCGAACCGAAGCATACAAGGCAATGCAGGAAGGGCATACAGTAGCTGTTACACTTGCACTGGACGCATCAGAGTATGAGGCAGCAATTAAAAATGATATACAGCCGAAATATGCGGAGTATCAGGGCGTAAAATACCGAATACTCCGCGTATATGGTGATGGCTCCGGTGAAATGGAACTAATCCTGCAGGAGGGATAAAATGTCAGATTTTGAAGTGGATTTCCCAGCAGATTTTTTAAAAGAACTGTTGGAGACAGATGTGGATGAGCTGTGCACGGAAGCACTGCGGCAAGCGGCGCCCATTATGGAACGGTCTATGAAACGTTCTGCCAGGGCAGCAGTCCTACATGAGGGTGAATCTGATATGGTAAATTCTATCAAGGTATCAGATGTAAAAAAAACCAAGGATGGAGATGCGTATATTTTGAGAGTAGGGCCAACGGGAGAGTCTACGCATATTTATATCCGAAAAAAGGGAAAACCGAGGAAAGAAAAGGTCAGCAATGCATTAAAAGCTGTATGGAAAGAATACGGTATAGCCGGCCGACAACCGGCACGTCCGTTCCTGGCAAATGCAACGAGGAATGCGGAGGAGACGGTATTGACTAAGATGCAGGAGGTTTACAAGAAAAGGATGGGTGAAGAATGAATGTAAACGAAAAGATACTTGGTCTGAAGGAAATTGTGGATTGCCCAGTTGTGCCGGATATATATGATGGAACTGAGGATAGATACATTACATTCACGTATGAAGACGAAAGACCAGATACATGTGCGGATAATGGAGTAGAAGCAGATGTGTCGTATATCCAGATTGCCTATTTTGTGCCAAAAACATATGATTACATGAACGATAAGCACAGGATACGGGATTATCTGGAAGCAAATGGATTTCAGGTAACATCCATAAGGAGCTGGATTGACCCGGATATCATAAAAGAACAGTACATCCGGCATGTAGCATTTGAAACAAGTTATTTAGAATCGAGGAGGAAATAAACATGAATTTTGGTTTGAGCACACCGGTAATCGCAAGAAGAACCGGATACAAAACGTACAGTGATGGCTTTGTCTGCGGAAAAGCCATGACAACCGAAGTAACCCCGCAGTATTCCGAAGCATCCGTATATGGTGACAACATGCTTGCCCGCAATGCCAAGAAGCTGAAGTATGCGGATGTGAGTATGGGCACCACCACCCTGCCGGCGAAGGCAGCAGTGGTTATGTTCGGCCACACGGTGGACGAAGAGAATGGGGAGGAGCTGCGCAACTCCAAAGATAAAGAAAACGAAGTGGGATATGGTTTTTTCACTAATGAGGAAATCGATGGAGTGGATAAGTGCGTGGCATGCATCCTGTACCGTGTGACGTACAGCGAAGGAAGCAACAGCTACGAAACCCAGGGCGAAAATCTGACGTTCAAAACGCCCAACGTATCTGGTAAAGCAATGCCGGAAGAAAACGGAGACTGGATGATGCGAAAAGTGTGTGATACGGAAGAGGAAGCCATTGCATGGCTCAAGCAGCAGTTGGGCGTGGCAGAGCAGGCAGCAAAGCCGGTAGCATCCGTAAAGGGCGGCACCTATGCGGAAGCCCAGAGTGTGGTTCTCTCGGCAAGTGACAACGGTACCATTTACTACACCACCGATGGCACAACACCCAGCAAAACAAATGGCACCAAGGCAACAAGTACAGCCATTGCCATCAGCAAGCGCACCATGCTGAAAGCGGTTAATACAGCAACAGGCAAGGCAGACTCTGCGGTGATGGCCGAAGAATACATCATCACAGGCTAAACAGAACAAAGTACCGGAATAAAAGGAAGCACCCGCAAAGTGCTTCCTTTCTTTTTGGCATATATCGGAGGTTGAGAAAATGGTAGAAAAGCCTATATTTATCACGCTGGCAGGCAAAAAGGTGCCGCTGTGGTGCGATATTTTTGCCCTGAATGAAATTCAGGAGGAGTATGGCTCTATCGGCACGTTTGAGCGGAAACTGCTGGGAGTGGTGGAAACGGAAGCAGGTAAATTTACAAAAACGGAGCCGGACATGAAAGCCATTATATTTGCCTTGCCGGTAATGATACGGGAGGGCATAAGAAAGCTGGAAGCAATGGGAGAGAAAACAGATATCGATGTAAACGCAGTGCTGCTTGACGCAGACATGCCATTTACACTCCTTGCCGGTTATATCCATGATGCGTACAAGAGGTGTTTTATTTCAAAAAAATAAAGCCAGGAGCGGGAAAAAGGAAGGAAGAACAGCCGATAGACGTAGCCTGGATTATTTATATCGGTATGGCGAAAATGGGCTATTCAGAAAGCGAGGTCTATCTTTTGCCGATGGGCAAGTGGCTGGATATATTTGACACGTATAAGAAGGTCCATAATTTTGACACACAGAAAATGCTATACAAAACAGAAGATGCGGAGCCGGAGAAAAAGGACTCCATATTTGATTTATAGGAGGTGAGACGGTGGCGGCAAAAAATACAATCGGAAGCAAGATTGTAATTGAAGGCGTAAAAGAATACAACGAATCCATACGGTCAATCAAAGCAGAGCAGGCAGAGCTTCGCTCAGAAATGAAACTGTGTACGGAAACGTATAAGGATAATGCCAACAGCACAGAAGCCCTGCGGGCAAAGCAGGAAATTCTCACCCGGCAGATCGAAGCGCAAAATGAAAAAGTAAAGGCACAGGAAAAGGTGCTGAAAGCGGCGGAGGATGCCAGAACGGAAGCCCGCCGGAAGGTAGAGCTGTATACCGTATCGTTAAAGGATGCGGAAAAGAAGCTGGAAAGCATGAAAAATGCAACAGATACGACAGCGGAGGCACTGGAACAGCAGCAGGCAGAAGTCGAAAAGGCATCAACACAGTTAAAGCTGGCGGGACAGCAGTATGAAAAAATGGACGCCAGTGTCACCAAGTACACCACTGCCCTGAATACATCCCAGGCAGAACTGGTGGGTATGGAGCGCGAACTGGGCAACACCAGTGATTATCTGACGGAAGCGGCGGACAGTGCAGACGGATGCGCCACATCCATAGACCAGTATGGAAAAAAGGTAAAGGAAGCAACTGAAGAAACACAGGGATTTGGGGAAAAGACGGTGTCGGCTGTGGAAAACCTTGCCGGAGCGCTGGCAGCTTCGGGGATTGCAGCGGAGATTGACAAGATAAAGGATGCCCTGATGGAGTGCTCCAAAGAAGCAGAAGTCTATGAGACGAACATGGCCAAGGTTTACACCATAGCGGATGAAGCCAAGGTGACGCAGTCCGATATGGCGGCACAGCTCATGGAACAATCCACGGTGCTGGTACAATCCTCAAACGACCTGGCAGATGCGGCATACAATGCGATATCAGCCGGACAGGATACGGCAAACACAGTAGGCTTTGTGGCGGATGCTACAAAGCTGGCTATTGGTGGTTATACGGATGCTACAACATCTGTGGACATCCTGACTACGGCCATGAATGCCTACAAGATGGAAGCGGAGCAGTCCACGCACGTAGCGGATGCCCTGATAACCACGCAGAACCTTGGTAAGGTTACGGTAAACGAGCTGGCAGCAAACATGGGTAAGGTTATTCCCATAGCGGCGGCCTATAACGTGAATATGGACCAGCTTTCCTCATCCTATGCCATCCTTACCGCAAACGGTATCAAGGCGGCGGAATCCACCACCTACATGAAGGGAATGCTGAATGAGTTAGGTGACAGCGGCAGCACGGTAGGCAAGATCCTAAAAGAAGAAACGGGCATGTCGTTCGGCGAACTGATGGAGCAGGGTCTTAGTCTGGGTGATGTGATTGAGATACTGGGCGAGTCGGTAAACAATGACAGCGCGGCATTCAATGAACTGTGGTCCAGCTCTGAAGCCGGAGTAGGTGCCCTGTCCATTCTGGGAAGCGGTGCCGAGAAGTTTAACTCTGTCCTGGAACAGATGGAGAACAGCACCGGCGCCACAGAGGCAGCATTCCAGAAAATGACGGATACTACCGAATACGCAGAAAAGCGAATGCAGATTGCATCTCAGAACCTGCAGATAGCCATAGGCAACGAATTAAATCCCACACTAAAAGAACTGTATAACACAGGCACAGACGCATTTACATGGGCAACAGAATTTGTGCAGGAGCATCCGCAGGTGGTACAGGCAGTGGCGGTTGTGGTGGCAGGACTGGGAACGGCCGCAACGGCAATAGCGGGGGTAACGGCAGCCGTGGCAGCGTTTAAGGCGGTCACGGCGGTTACAAATCCGCTGGTAGTTGGCATTACGGCGGCACTGGGAGCACTGGTGGGCGCTGTATCGGTTTACATCGCATCCAGCCAGTCAGAACAGACGGAGCTCCAAAAAGAAATCGAACTGATAAAGGAGTCAACAAAGGCTACCAAAGACAAGATAGATGCCATATACGAGGAAAACGACGCATACACCCAGACGTCACAGCGTGCCAGTGTCCTGATCCGCTCCGTAGAGGAGCTGAACAAACGGGAAAAGCTGAACGCAGAGGAAAAGACCGATCTGGCAAACAGGGTGGCACTGCTAAACCAGATGTATCCGAGCCTGAACCTCGCCATAAACGAAGAAACAGGATACCTGGAGGATAGCACGGAAGCATTCCTAAAGCAGGCGGAAGCGGCAAAGTCACAGGAGGATATCAACCAGGCGAAGCAGGAAAGCATCGATCTGACGGAAGCACAGGCAGATGCGGAAGTCAACATGCAGAACATCCGGGAGAAGATGCTGGAGCTGGATGCCAACTACGAGCAGACCCTTGCCCGTATCGTGGAACTGAGCGAAAAAGGCATGGAACGCTCTGCGGGCGAAGATGAAGAATTAAACCGGCTGTATGAGGAAAACGAAGCACTCTTAGAACTGAATGCACAGTATGAAGAAAATGCCGCCAAAGTGGGGGAAGTAAAGGAAAAGAATGCAGAGCTGACGGAAGTATGGGAAGGACAGGCAGCAGCACTGCAGAATGTGACGGTGGCACAGATCGAATACGGCGGGCAGACCATTACTGTATCCGGAGACGTGGCGGAGAGCATCCAGAAGCTGCAGACAGAATATGCCAAGGCATCCGAGGAAGCGGAAGAGTCCTTAAAAAAGCAGGTAGGATTGTTCGAAGAACTGTCCAATAAATCGGACATGTCCGTGGAACAAATGTCTAAGAACCTGCAGACGCAGACAGATGCCTACACCCAGTACAAAGATGATTTGATTGCGGCAAACAAGCTGGCACAGGAAGATTTACTGGACGAGGATCTGCTGGCAGATATTCAGAGCCTTGGCATACAGGGTGCCGGCTATCTGCATGAACTGGTGGAAGCGTCCAAGAATGATGCAGACGCCTATGCGGATGTGATAGCCAGCTACAAGGAGATGCTGGAGGCCAGAGGCGAGCTGTCCGACATTATGGGTGATTTTGCAACCGGATACGGGGAGCAGATGGCAGACATTCTACAGACGCAGTCGGATACCTACGGTCAGATGAAAACGGACACGGAAACGTCATATGATGACCTGAAGGAAACACTGGCCACAAAATTGACAGAAATGGCGGAGACCAATTCCGACGGCATCGACAGTATGGTGACTGGTGTAAATGAGAAAAAGCCGGAAATGCAGACGGCGGCAGCAGGACTGATAGATGCCGCAAGCGAGGGCATTGAAAAGAAGCTGGTGATTGTGGACGACGGAAGCAGCGAAGTCTTTTCCGCATTGGGGGCAAAGATTCCGGAGAGCATTGCCACCGGTATCCGGGCAGGACAGGACAAGGTCACGGAAGCGGTGCAGGAAGTTATTGACAACGCGATAGACCGGGCAGATTTAAGCGGCATAGCCAGCGCCATAGACAGAAAGCTGGGCGAAGCATTTGAATAGGAGGCAAGGACATTGAGGGAATTTAAGCTAATCAACGCAAGGGGCGATACCTGGAATATGAACGAATTGGACAGCTTCCTTCACAGTCCTAAAGGGCTGGGCGGAGAACGGAAGCAGACCTATATTCAGGTGGGAAACCGGTTCAAAGTAACGAAGGACGTCCTGAAGCAGAAAGCACCCACATGTAAGGTGGCATTCAGCGGCTACGAAGAATTTAACCGATTTGCCAAATTCATTCAGCACAGACCGCTGGTGCTGGAATATACCACACCGGCGGGCACCTACTACATGCAGGTATACATTACAAAAGCAACCAAGACAGAGCTGGAAACGGTGGGCCTGCAGACCGAGCTAACCTTTGCCGGACTGACTACCTGGTATAAAAAAATATCACTGGAGAAACCGAAGCAGCCGGCAAACAGCAAGAAATACCCATATTCGTACAACTACGTGTATACGGATACGGAGCGCGGCACGTTAAAATGGACATGTGAAAGCACAGAGGACAGCCCGATAAGGCTGTCCATTTTGGGCCCATGTAAAAATCCAATGTGGGTACACCGGGTAGACGGCAAGGTGGTGGCATCCGGAAGACTGCAGGTAGACATCGAAGCGGGGCATAGAGTGGTGATCGATACCACACAGACCCCGTTCTGTATCGCAGAATACACAAATCGAAACGTTTTCGTGCGAGATCTGTACGGATTTAGTGATTTTGAAACGGAACGGTTCCTTTTTGCCGGATTTGGCGAAAACATGATAACAGTAATCCACGAAGGAATTGGCGACTTGCAGGTCGCAATGGAGGTGCAGGAAGAATATGCAGTGGTATAATATCGAAATTTTTACCCCGGATCTTTCCTATCGTTCATCCAACCAGACGACGGAAACGGAAGTGGATATTGACTATCTGGCTATCGGCAACAGCAAAGTAGTCCTGCCGGATATCCGGGCGTCTGAAGGGGACTACATCCGCATATCCGGCCACGGCAGCAGGCATATCGGAATAGTGACGGGCTGCACGGATTCGGACAAAGGATACGAGATACAATTTAAGCCAATGCTTGCACTGCTGGATGTGGATGTCCATATGACACAGGACGGATTAAAAACATCACTGGAGCAGTGGCTGGCGGATATCATGAATGCCATATACCGGGATTCGGACGATGAAAAGCAGAATATCACGGGCTTCGAGGCTGCGGCAGGAAGTCAGACACAGGATGCTATATTGGATTTCGATGGGAATATCGGAAATATTTACCAGATGGCATCCATGGCTTTTCTGCGTTACGGAGTGGTAGTCGATTTTGACATTGATCTGAGGCAAAAAAGGTTGCAGGCAATGGTTGAAAAGGTAACAGCAGAGCGGAAAGTGATAGAATCCGACATGCTGAATATATTAAGCGCCATCTTCGTCATAAAGCAGGCAGACCAGACCGTAAATAAAATGGTAATCTACAATGATGCAGATGAAAGCAAGATGGCAACCTTTTACCTACTGGGAGATGGAACCATATCGGAGGATGTCAATGCAGAGGGACGTATTTCCCCGGTGGTATTCAGCACAGAATATGTGACTTACGAGGAGCCGGAGAAACCAAAGGAAGATGCCAAGACATTCCATGATATAGCCTATGAGAGAGCCTATTCCCGGATGAGCCTGCCGGAGTATAACAATCTGATCGAGATTGAGGTCATGAACGACGACGGACTGGTACAACCGCAAAAGCTGCAGATAGGGCAGCAGGCGACCATTATTCGGAACAATACCGCATACCAGACCATGCTTACCGGGAAAAAGGTAAGCGATACCACAATTTTGGTATTTGGTGCGGTACGGCTGGAATTAACCAAAAAACTGAAAAGGAGGATAACAAGTTGAGCATTGAATTGAAGCAATTCGATGGAAGCACCATCACACCGAAAGATGATGCAATTATGTATGAAATCCTGACGGGGGTATCCGGCATTATCAGCGGATGCGACATGACAGCGATGGGCGGCGGGGTAATCAAGATAGGTTCCGGCCGAGGTATCATCAAGGGACGTCAGTTTGTCGTCCAGGAAGAGTCCATATCGGTGGAACTGGCGGCAGAGGGGGATAAGCTGGGGCGGATTTATTTTCACATGGATCTTTCAAATGATACGGCGCCCATACAGATCCTGTATGTGACGGCAAATGAGCTGCCGGAGCTGGTACAGGATGAAAACTGTAACGAGACAAACGGCATCTACGAGATAGAGCTGGGAACGTACAAAGCATCCATGCTGGCGGTAAGCGACCTGCAAAAAACCATTACAACCATAGAAAAATCGTGGGAGAACTTTTCCATCAAGAAAAGGGATGATATTCTGGCATTAACAATGACAGGATACCTGGCAGATGCAATGATTATCAAGCAGATGCTGCAGGTGGCCGGATATTTTCTCGGACCGTATACCATTCCGGCGGGTGTTGCGCAGTACGAGATTTCAGATGCATCTATTACGGCAACATCCATTGTGGAAATTTACCCCAAGAATTACGATGACACGCAGGCTCTGTCTGATGCAGGAACATCCTGGGCACAAACAGACGGCAGTGTAACACTGTTGTTTGAGTCGGCCACGGCAGCAGTCATTAACCTGCAGTATGTATGCGTCAGAAACATCGATGGAAATGCTCCGGCGCCGACACCGACGCCGACAACGGCAGAATATGGTTCCATTACAGAATTGGAAACAACAACATTTGACTATTCATTTTCCGGAGATTTTGCGGAAAAAACAGAGGAGGGATAAACAATGTTTACAAACAACTATCAGGCACTTTTGGAACGTATGTGTACAGGTGACAACGCAACAACAGCAATGTATAAAAACATAACTGGGCAGGCAGCACGAGATGGGTACAATCCTGCAAATATAACGAAAAATTCGCCTAAAATACATCTCGGAACAGGAACAACACCACCTAAAAAGACGGACTATGTTTTAGAAACACCCTTGGATGACACTCTGGTTGATACAACTTTCGCATATCAGCGAACACAGGATTTTACAAACGAAAATTCATATTCACAGCTTTTTGTAAGCGTAACCAATAAAAGCAGTGAGCAGTTGACAGCCAATGAATGTGCTTTATATATAAGTGGCAGTTTGGGAGAATATATGATAGCACGGGAAGTATTTGACAAACCCAAAGTATTTGAACCGGGCGAAACAAAGAGTTTTGTTTGGAAAATATTTTATTAGGGGGGATGTGTATGTCAGTAAGAATAGCAGGAATTGGCGGTGAAGGCTTAAAAGTAAAAACAGGGGTGTTGACCAATATTGGAAAAGAATACGTAGAAATACCACTGGGATTCAAACCTGTACAGATCGTAGTGGAAATCTATCATAAAGATGGATCATTCAGAACAACACAGGTATATGACAGCCGTGTTTCTGAAACCACAGTGCAAAAAGTAGGGCAGGACACAAACAATACATTGGGAATGCCCACAGAAGTATCTGCACTGTTTTCCAATGACGGAAAAAGCTTCAAGGTAAAAGACGGATATGGAGCAACCTGGCCAATATTACGATACACAGCTATAAGCAGGTATAAAGACTAAACGAAAGCACGAGGAGGTGAGGATGTGGCGTGGGTAAAATTCAGCGACAAAAAAGACCCCATACAAACAGACGTATGTGAAGTCAGGCGGGGGGTAGTCAATGTGCGTGCGCTGAACCTGGAAGACTATTCCGGATTCAAAATGTATATGGACCGGGGAATGCAGAAAATGATGGGTGACTATTCCAGGTATACAACAAAGTACAAAGAGCCGGATGCCAACGGCATGTATGCATCAACAGGGGCAAAAAACGAATAGAAACAACTGGCAGCTGAGAGAAAGGTCTCAGCTTTTTTAGTGGAAAGAAAAGAGGAAAAGACAATGGAAAAAGTAAAAACAATGATTATAGCAACAATGTCTGCACTGATGAGTTGGCTGGGAATACTGGCAGTTCCGGTATTACTGCTTGTTGGATGTAACATCATCGATTACGTGACCGGATTATGCGCTGCCAAGTATCGAAAAGACAAGAAAATAAGCAGTTACAAAAGCATCCGTGGGATCATAAAAAAGGTATGCATGTGGTTGCTGATTTTGGTTGGGTTTTTCATGGATGTGCTGATTCAGTATGCAATAGATACAGCAGGAATCAATCTGGTTATTCCTTTCGTGGTTGCCACAGTGGTTGCGTGCTGGCTGGTGGTAAATGAAATGATATCTATTCTGGAAAACATGGTAGATATCGGGGTGAAGATGCCCCCGTTCCTGATGCCTATTGTGAAATACATAAAGACACAGATTGAGGACACGGCCACCATTAAACAGGATGCGCCAGAAGAACCGGAGGAAACAGAAGATGAGTAGAGCAATTTATGATAAGCTCATGGACGCCATAGGAAATCCCTATGGCGTTTGTGGATTTATGGGAAATGTCAAAGCAGAAAGCGGCATGAAATCCAATAATCTGCAGAACAGCGGGAATACGAAACTGGGAATGAGTGATGAAGAATATACGGCTGCCGTTGATATGGGTACATATACAGAATTTACAACCGACTGCAAGGGATATGGACTGTGCCAGTGGACTACATCCGGAAGAAAAGCGGCATTGCTGGCATATGCAAGGGAGCATCAGACATCAATCGGCAATGAGGACATGCAGGTAGGTTTCATTCTGTATGAATTACAAAAATCGTACAAGAACGTACTGACTGTACTGCAGAATGCTGCATCAGTAAAAGAAGCATCTGACTATGTTGTTAAAAAGTATGAGCGGCCGGCTAATCAGTCAGATGCAGTGTTGGACAAACGGGCATCCTACGGCGAAGATTTTTTCAAAAAATATGTATTGAAGGAGGAAGAAAAGATGCAGACAGGTAAAGGATTGGAGGAATATGCGAAAAGTAAGATAGGAACACCGTATTTTTACGGTGCAAAATTAAACGTATTGACTGAAAAGTACATGAAAGCAATGCATAAAAGTTATCCCAAGGTTGTGACATTACTTTATATGGCAAAAGCGCGGAACAAAAAGCAGGTGGGAAAAGTGAATGTAGACTGCTCTGGACTGATTGCCGGCTATCGAAAAAAGAATATCGGTAGCTACCAGCTTCGTGCTACAGCCAAGAAACGACTTCCCATTTCTGAAATTGAGAAATTTGCGGTCGGAACGGTGTTGTGGAAATCCGGACACGTCGGCGTGTATATCGGCTTGGAAAATGGTGTACCCATGTGCGTGGAAGCAAAAGGCATCAACTATGGCACAGTTAAAAGCAAGGTAGCCGATACGAAGTGGGAGTACGGTCTGACATTCAGTGACCTGAAGTATGAGTACGACGAAAAGGTGCCAGGAAAAGACAGACAGCCTAATCCGTATACGGAACCGACAACTACTATCAAAAAAGGCTGTAAGGATACAAATGGAACGGGTGTCCGCTGGGTACAGTGGGAATTGCGCGAAGCCGGCTTCGACAAGGAGTTCATATATAATAAGAAGAAGTACACTCCAGTTAAAGTAGATGGTTCGGCAGGGCCTATTACAGACGCAGCAATCAAGGCATTCCAGCAATCTTGCAAACTGCAGGTAGATGGAAAGTGCGGTCCCGCAACCAGACGCTGTTTGAAAGCAAATTGAAGATAAAAACAAATATAAGCTCCCGGAGAATTCCGGGGGCTTTAATTTTTTTGCATAAAACTCTGGAAGTTAATGGACAAAAAGTAAAGCAGCCGTCTCTTTCAGATTATGCGCTAATGGATGAAGAGCTGTTCAAAAAAGAAAAGTAGAAAAAATCCGGCAGATGTGACAAGCATCTACCGGATTTTCCTTTTACACACGCATACAGGAGATAATGAATGAAAAAAGAAGCTGAACAGATTGAAAAGAAAGTCCGAGAGGATAGATCTCTGGATGACATTAAAGTGTCCGATGAGATGGAAAAAGAGCTTTTCAATAAGATTCAGGATTATGAATACGACAAGA
>OKSM01000344.1_pt1 | contig 16833 bp, 13 predicted proteins | sample 1606281 | NCBI WGS metagenome assembly OKSM01 (sample SAMEA3879549, study PRJEB24766) | human gut metagenome | biome: human-associated habitat; feature: feces | place: USA | collected 1985/1987
GCTTACAGCGTATAGCTGCTTAGCACATTATTGAATTATTAACGAACTATTGATAAATAGGTATTGAATAGAAAAAAACAGATGAAAATCCTATAACCAAAACCAACCATATAAATAACTCAGACCAGAGAGCAGAATATCCTGATGGATTTCTGCTCTTTTTTGTTTTCCACAAAAGCGTGGATAAGTGTACGGAAAACCCCAATAATAACTTTTTAATAAGTTTGTAAATATCCACACATACCTATCTCAAACCAACAAAAAGAGGATATCCACATAGATATTATTAAGTTTTTAGAAACTTTTTCGCAGTTTTTGACCGAAAAAAGATATAAACTTATTAACTTTGCACCGAATTGGGGAAATGTTGATAAACCGGTTAATGCATTAAGAGACAAGAAAAAGATTTCAAAGGCCTCTGCGGATAAACTGGAATAAGACTTGGATAACGAAATACGCAAGTTTTTATGCAGAATGTTATCCACTTATCCACGGCATATCATCATCTCTATATTCTCTTTTAAAAAAATAAAAAATAAGAAATATAATATGAATGTTATGGTGAAAAAAGAATGGATTGAGAAAGGATACGTTGACGAACCTGTTGACGAAGCCTTGGACTTGAAAGCTGAAATCAGAAAGCTTTGCAAGGAGAAAGATGCTATTATCCTCGCCCACTACTATACGGTAGGTGAGATTCAGGACATCGCCGACTTTGTTGGCGACTCTCTGGCTTTGGCTCGTAAAGCTGCAGAAACCGATGCCCAGCTAATGGTTATGTGTGGCGTGCACTTCATGGCTGAGACATGCAAACTCTTGAGTCCTGACAAAATTGTGATCTGTCCTGACTTGAATGCTGGTTGCTCGCTTGCTGACAGCTGTAAGGCTGAGGATTTGAAAAAGTACAAGGAAGAGCATCCAGGATATAAGGTTGTGAGTTATGTAAACACCACGGCTGCAGTGAAGGCGCTAACTGATTGTGTAGTGACAAGCGGTAATGCCAAGAAGGTGATTGACAGTTTCCCACAGGACGAAAAAATCATCTTTGGTCCAGACTATAATCTCGGTAACTATATAAACAGCATTACAGGCCGCAATATGTTGCTTTGGAACGGTGGCTGCCATGTACATGAGAAATTCTCTGTAGAGGCTATAGTTAAACTGAAGCAGAAGCATCCTGAGGCTGTTGTGATGGCTCACCTGGAGTGTAAGGCACCAGTACTTGCTGTAGCTGATGTAAAGGGCTCTACAGCCACCATGTTGCATTATGCCCAAGAGCATCCTGAAATCAAGGAGTATATTATCGCTACAGAGGCTGGTATCCTGCATGAGCTGGAGCGTAATTGTCCTAACGTAATTTTCTATCCCGTACCTCCAGAGGTAAGCGAGGGTGGAGTAGGTTGCAGCTGCAATGAGTGTGAGTATATGAAGATGAATACGCTCAAGAAGATATATAATGCATTGAAATTTGGTTGGCCAACAGTTGAAGTGGCTCCTGAAATAGCGAAAAAAGCGGTCAAACCAATAGAAAAGATGTTATCACTATCGTAGAATGAGGTGGTGAAAATTATAAGATTAGTGGTAAAATTTGTTTTTTATGGGTGAAAAAATCATATTTCGCTACCATAAAATGTATAATTTACGACTTTATAGACAAAAATCGTCGTATCTTTGCATCAGTTAAAACAAACGGACGTTGTGAAACGTCATTTCATCATCTTTTACTTATACAAAAAAATAAAACATTGGAGTTCAATAGGGATATTGAGATTCCAATGTTTTTTTTATACACTAAACTGAAACATATTATCATGTAAAGTTGACATATCATCATGTAAAGTTGTCTGATTTATAACCTTTCAGTATAAATCAACAGTCTGTTTTATTGTCTACTTCCACAATTGATACAGGATTTTACCCATAGACTGTAGACACAGATTATTTCTTTTCATTACCTAAATCTATCTGCGATATCTGATTCAACAGATTTACAGCCTGCCCTACTGTCTTCACATCATTGATGCGAAGCATTCGCTTGTTGAATTTTTCCTTCAGAACACAATCTTGAATATGACTGGTAACGTAAGCGAGTATGCGGTTAAACATCTGACTTCTGTAGAACGGACTGTTTACATTGCTCACAAACTGCATCTGCATATAGCCCTGCTTGAGAATAATCTTCTCGCAACCTAGCTTCTTGCCTACCCTACGCAGACCTACCACATGCATCAGTTCGTCTGCTTCATGAGGCACAGGACCAAAACGGTCTATCATACGCTTGCGGTAAGCCTCTACTTCCTCATCGCTCTCCAGACGGTCCAGTTCACGATAAAGGAGCATGCGCTCACTGTCACCCGGCACATAAGTCTGAGGAAAATACATCTCCAGATCGCTCTCTATGCCACAATCGTCAACGAAATCATCACCCGTAAGCTGGGCACCTTCATCCATTTTCTCCTGATAAAGATCACAGAACTCTTCGTTCTTCAACTCTGTGACAGCCTGAGAGAGAATCTTCTGGTAGGTTTCATAACCCAGATCTTCCATAAAACCGCTCTGCTCAGAGCCCAGCAGATTACCCGCACCGCGGATATCCAGGTCCTGCATGGCGAGATTGAAGCCGCTACCCAGTTCGCTGAACGTCTCCAGAGCCTCCAGACGGCGACGCGCCTCAGGAGTAAGTGCACTCTTAGGTGGCGCCATCAGATAGCAGAAAGCCTTCTTGTTGCTTCTTCCTACGCGTCCACGCATCTGATGCAGGTCACTCAATCCGAAGTGATGAGCATCGCTCACGATAATCGTATTGGCATTGGAAATGTCGATACCGTTCTCTACAATAGTGGTAGAAAGCAGTACATCATAATCGTAATTGATAAAGCCCATGATGATTTTCTCCAAATCCTCAGGCTTCATCTGTCCGTGACCGATTGCTACCCTACAGTCTGGGATATGCTTCTCGATGAGCATCTTGAGCTCCGGAAGCTTGGATATTCTGTCGCATACGAAATAAACCTGTCCGTTTCGGCTCATCTCGAAATTGATGGCATCGCAGATAACTTCACTACTAAACGTTACCAGTTCGGTATGAATCGGATAACGGTTAGGTGGCGGAGTGCGCATGATACTCATATCCCGGGCGCCCATCAGAGAGAACTGGAGGGTTCGCGGAATCGGAGTGGCACTCATCGTGAGTGTATCGACATTTACCTTGAGCTGACGGAGTTTCTCTTTGGTAGACACACCGAACTTCTGCTCTTCATCGATGACAAGCAGTCCCAGGTCATGCCATTTCACGGTCTTTGATATCAGCTTATGCGTACCTATGAGGATATCAATCTTACCCTCTTTCAGGGCGTCAAGCACCTCTCTGGTTTCCTTCGTTGTACGGGCTCTACTGAGATAGTCTACCCTTACAGGCATGCCTTCCAGACGCTTTTTGAAAGTCTGATAGTGCTGGAAAGCCAGAACGGTAGTAGGCACCAGCACCGCAACCTGCTTGCTGTCGCACGCTGCCTTGAAGGCTGCACGGATGGCAACCTCAGTCTTGCCGAAGCCCACATCGCCACAAACCAGACGGTCCATCGGTCTGCCGCTCTCCATATCCTTCTTCACCTCCTGAGTAGCCTTGTTCTGGTCTGGCGTATCTTCATACAGGAAGGAAGCCTCCAGCGTATGCTGCAGATAATTGTCGGCACTGAAGGCGAATCCCTTCTCCCGTCGGCGCTGGGCATAGAGTTTGATCAGGTCGCGCGCAATGTCCTTGATTCGCTTCTTAGCTTTGTCCTTGAGTTTATCCCAGGCACCTGTACCCAGTGTAGACAGGCGAGGCGGAGTACCGGTATCGCTGCGGCGATATTTGCTGATTTTATAAAGCGAGTGGATAGAAACATCCACCTTGTCATTGTTCGTATAGACGATGCGGATCATTTCCTGATAGCTGTTGCCCGTAGGAACCCTAACCAGACCGCCGAACTTGCCGATACCGAAGTCTACATGCACGATAAAATCTCCCACTTCCATCTCCTGCAGTTCCTTCATGGTGAGTGCCATCTTGCCGGCTCTCGCTTTATCTGAGCGCAGGTTATATTTATGAAAACGGTCAAAAATCTGATGATCGGTAAAGAAACAGCACTTCTTGTCATGGTCAGTAAAGCCTTCATGAAGCGTCTTGTCTACCGGTGTAAAACGGATGGCGTAGCGCTTCAGCTCTTCGCTTTCAAAGATATCCTTCAGGCGCTGTTGCTGCTTCTGGCTATCTGCCAATATATATAAGGTGTAACCCTGAAGCAGGAAATCCTCCAGAGTTTGACAAAGCAAATTGAAATTCTTATGGAAAAGAGGCTGTGGAGCGATATTGAAAGGTATCACAGCCGAACTCTCTGACGGAGCGACCTTGCCGAATTCGATACGGAGATGAGCCGCTACTGCCTTCTTGAAATCGAGCGGAGAAACGAGGTTGAGCTCGGTCTTCATGTCATGTCTGATGCGCTCAGCCTCTACCTCAGTAGCTCCCTCCAGCTGCTCGGTAAGGCTCTGCGATGAGAAGCCTTCGGTATAGATCTGACCGATGCGGTCGCAAACGAAAGAAAGGTCTTTCGCAACGACTGGCGTACTTTCGGAGAGGAAATTGAGGAAACACTGCTTGCTGCTCTCGATATGGGCGAGTTCGGGCACGATTTCTATCTCTGTGCGCTTCGCCTGCGAGAGCTGGGTCTCAACATCAAAGGTACGGATGGTGTCAATCTCATCGCCGAAGAAGTCGATACGGAACGGATATTCGCAGCTGTAGGAATAGACATCAAGGATGCTTCCACGCACGGCAAACTGGCCCGGTTCATAAACATAATCGGTTTCTTTGAGTTCGAAATCGCGCAGGGTATGAACCACATCGGTCTGAGCAATCTGCTGGCCTACAGTCAGTTTCAGAATCCGTTCATCCAGATTCTGCTTAGCCACAACGAGTTCTGCCAGTGCATCGGGATAAGTGACTACCAGGAAATATCCTCCCGAAGAGAGGCGCGCCAGCACCTCTGTACGTAGGATTTCGTTCGCTGCATCACGCTGCCCGTATTTCACGGCACGCCGATAGCTGGAAGGAAAGAAGAATACCTTCTCCTGCCCCATCATCTGAGTGAGATCGTGATAAAAATAGCCTGCTTCATCGGCATCATCCAGTACGAAGAGTACCGAACGCCTCATCTTCCCCTGCAGAGAAGCAAAGAACATCGGAGCCGAAGAGCACAGCAAACCCTGGAGAAAAATGGAATGAACCGACTTCTTCCCCATCAAATCAAAGAGGGCATCCGCCTGTGGCGAACGCCCGTATGTTTTTTCTATCTTTTGGATTTCCATCCAAGTACTGATTAGTGATTACTGATTACTGAGTAGTGATTACTGAGTATTAATCCTTCTTCGGATATTTCTTGAACCAGCCATCCAGGCGCAGTCGCATCACGCCAAAGAAAGCCTCACCAAAGATGCCACCACTCATCTTGCTCACACCTTCACGACGGTTAACAAAGATGACAGGCACCTCCTTGATCTTGAAACCTATTCGATGAGCCGTATATTTCATCTCTATCTGGAAAGCATAGCCCTTGAAGCGGATAGCATCCAAATCTATGGTTTCCAACACCTTACGTCGGTAGCAGACGAATCCAGCTGTGGTATCATTCACCTTAAATCCGGTTACGATACGTACGTATTTAGAAGCGAAATAGCTCATCAATACGCGCCCGATAGGCCAGTTGACCACGTTCACACCCGAAATATATCTTGAGCCTACAGCCACATCATACCCCTCATCGTGAGTTGCCGCATAGAGACGAGGCAAATCATTAGGATCATGACTGAAGTCGGCATCCATCTCGAAGATGAAGTCATAGCCCTGCTTCAATGACCATTTGAAACCCATGATATAGGCTGTACCCAAACCGAGTTTACCCGAACGCTCCAGGATATGCAGACGACCGGCAAACTCATTAGCCATCAAGCCCTTAACAATGGCAGCAGTACCGTCAGGACTTCCGTCATCGATAACGAGGATATCAAACTGCTTTTCGAGACCGAAGACAGCACGGATGATTTTCTCGATATTTTCCTTCTCATTATATGTAGGAATGATTACTATGCTATCACTCATAACTTCTTATAATTTTAATGATTCTGATTCTATATAATGTAATACAGATGCAAAATTACAACTTATTTTTGAAATAACAAGCAAAAACCCGAAATTATTGGTCCGGATTCTCTACAAAACCCTGATATTTCTTGTCAAGCCCGTTCATGATCGCCTCATAGCTCTTGTTCATCTGGTTCTTGATATTGTCAGCTCCCTTGCCTATCGGCTCGATAGGCTCATGAATGGTGAGCTTCAGAGGATGCCAGAAAGCCCAGTAGATGTCCTTCATGCGAGGCTTCACATCAAAACTGCCATTGATGGTAAGCGGACATACCGGCAACTGCAGTTCATCGGCAAGCATGAAAGCACCGCGGCGGAACACGCCCATGTGACCCGTAAACGTGCGGGCACCTTCAGGGAATACCACCAGCGACATGCCCTCTTTGAGCACCTCGCGAGCACGGTCATAAGAAGCACGGATCTTAGAAGGTCCGCTCTTGTCTACAAAGATGTGGTGCGCATACTCACAGGCGATACCGATGAGAGGCACTTTGCGCAAGCCCTTCTTCATCATCCACTTGAAGTTTCTGCCCAGAAAACCGTATATCAGGAAGATATCGAAAGCGCCCTGATGATTGGCCACGAAAACATAACTCTGGTTCTTCTTGAGATGCTCACGTCCCTCCACCTTTACAGGCAGGAGGAGGATGCGGACCCAAAGCCAGGCCCAACATTTACCAGGATAATAGCCCCAGAAATGACCATTACCAAGCATGCATCCCAAAACAGTAGTTAAACTGGTTAAAACGCTAGCTACCAACAGGATAGGCAAGCATATTACAAGCTGATACAGACGATATAAGTACTTCATTTTTTATTTAAGAATGAATAATTTAACACTCAACATTTAACATTCAACACTCCTCATTTTCTTTTGAGTGTGATGACCACGATTTCTGCCGTAGCCCCTATGCGGATTGGAACGGTACCGCCCAGACCCGATGTGGTATAGAGCTGGCAACCTTCCTCTTCGAAGAGGCCGTAATCATAAGGAGTAAACATCGACGGACGCAAGCCCAGGATACTGATCTGCCCCGCATGCGTATGACCGCTCAGCGTAAGCTGCGGTGCTACGACCAGCGAATCCTTCCTGTCAGGTCCTATCACATCGCCATCCTCATCCTTCTCCTTATTAATAGTAGAAGGCCAGGTCTCGCGCCACTGCTTCGGCATATGCTGCAGCATCAGCACGAAAGAGCCCGGTCTGATGCCATACAGCGCCTTCCTTACGTTAGTACGCTTTGGCTTGTCATAGTTCTCTGTACCAGCTACATAGATGCTGTCAGCACCTCTATGCACCGCCACATGCTCATTCATCAGCAGGCGCCATCCGCAACTCCGCTGGAAGTCCTGCATCCGCTTCTCTAGCGCAGCTATCTCCTGCTCATCATCTACATCCATATAATAGGTGTAATCGTGATTGCCCAGCACACTCATCACGCCGTCTCTGGCTTTCAGACTGCTGAGCAGCGCCTGATACTTAGGCAGTTCTTCGGGCGTAACATTCTGTAAATCACCCGTAAAGCAAATCAGATCAGGCTTCTCGGCATTGATGCTGTCGATATCGCGCTGAGGCAGATGACCACGCCAGCCATAGTATGACCCGAGATGGATGTCGCTGAACTGAACGATGCGATAGCCCTCGAAAGACTTCGGCAGATTGGGTACATAGACGGTGATACGCTTGACCTGCATCTTAGGAAAACCTTCGGTAAATCCGTAGATAAAGCAGAAGAACGCTACCGCTCCCACTGCCAGTCCGAGGAGCTTGCCCCAGTTGCGATGGCCGTGGAGGAGCCGCATACAGCACCAACCGAAGACACTGAACAGGCTGAAGACAAACTGCGGAACCGCACATACTGCCATTATCACAAACCAGATGTCGATGAGCACCGGATTGCGTGGCAGGAAGTTGGGCAGCATCGTGATATATGCGCTGTAGGCGATAACCACGAAAGCCGGCAACCAGAAGAGCACCCGCTGCCAGAGACTCTTCAGCCATAACTTGCCATACCTTTTATATATCCACAGATACGGCAACAGGGTGAATACCACTACGGGTATCAATATTCTTGCTATCATTTCTTGATCAAACTTGATTGAAGATACGTTTTCATTGCCTGCACGGGCACTCCTCTGCGCTGTGCATAGTCGCGAAGCTGGTCGTCTCCTATCCGTCCCAGTTCGAAATACCGCGACTTGGGATGTGCAAACATCAGCCCCGAGACACTGGCATGAGGCGTCATCATTCCGCTTGTGGTGAGCCGGATACCCACCTGACTCATATCGATGAGCTGGTCGATGATGAAGTTGGCACTGGTATCGGGCAGCGAAGGATATCCTATAGCCGGACGGATGCCCTGATAGCGCTCCAGATGCTGGTCTTCGATGCTCAGCTGCTCGTCGGGAGCATAGCCCCAGATGCTGCGTCTCACCTCTTCGTGCAACTTCTCTGCCGTGGCTTCAGCCAACCGGTCGCAGAGTGTCTGTGCCATCATATTGAGGTAGTCGTCCGTGCGATATTTCTTCTCCAGACCGCCATCTACCGTCGTACAGAAGATACCCAGCCGGTCTGTTATTCCACTGCCCAGAGGACGGATGAAATCAGCCAGACAGAGATTGGGTTCTCCCTGAGCCGCCGGATGCTGCTGACGGAGCATCGGGAAGCGGACTTTCTGCCCTTCCAGCCAGATATCATCCCCCTCGCTGTTCGCCTCGAAGAGTCCGAAGACGGCATAGGTATGATATTCGCCTTCCCATGAATGGAGCATATCGAGCGCCTCAGCCTTCATTTTTTCCTTTTCCTCTCGAGGTTTGCCGCTCAATCCCCAGGCATGATAAAAGTATAGCCAGTTGATATATGGCTCAATTTCGCTTATATTGTATACTATTCTTCGCATCCGATACGATATTTTATTTTACAATCCCCGTAAGATTTTCATTTTCAGGAATTGTTTCTGAACTCCAGTTCCTCTCCTCTGCAAGCGGCATCAAACACGCCTTTGTTATAGATCAGACTACCGTTACAGAAAGTCTGTTCCACTTTCCATGCAAACTCGTCACCCTCTACAGGGCTCCATTTACACTTGCTCTGAATCACCTCTGCGGTCACCTTCCAAGGCTCTCCCTTGCGCACCACAACGACATCTGCCTTATAACCCGGACGCAGGAAGCCGCGCTGACTGATATGGAACAGACGGGCTGGATTATGGCACATCAGTTCAACCAGGCGCTCGATACTGATTACCTTTTCGTCAACAAGTTTCAGCATGCTTACCAGTGAGAACTGTACCATTGGCATACCTGATGCAGCCTTGGCACAACCGCCCTGTTTATCCTTCAACTGATGAGGAGCATGATCGGTACCCACTACAGTTATCTTACCATTACTCAGCGCCTTACGCAAAGCATTTCGGTCAGCAGCGGTCTTTACTGCAGGGTTGCATTTGATGCGTGCGCCCTTCACAGCGTAATCTTTATCCGAGAACATGAGATGAGCCACAACAGCCTCGCCTGTAATATTTTCATCGTTACCAAAGAACTCCAGTTCCTTAGCCGTAGTAACGTGAGCAATATGGAGATGCGCCCCGCTTTCCTTAGCCAACTGCACCGCCAGACGGCTGCTTTCATAGCAAGCCTCCTCGCTGCGTATTTCCGGATGATGTTCTACGGCAGGGTCCTCACCCCATTTTTGCTTAGCCAGCTGCATGTTGCGGTTAATGATTTCGGTATCCTCGCAGTGGGTCATCACCGGCAAATCCAGCTCTTTCGCCTTCTTGAAGATAGCCTGCAGCGCCTCATATTTATCCACCAGCATATTGCCCGTACTGGAGCCCATAAAGAGCTTGATGCCCGGAACACGATGCGTATCGAGCTGCTCAAAATCATTTACATTATCATTGGTAGCACCAAAGAAGAAACTGTAGTTCACATGACTCTTCTCAGCGCCCAGCTGCCGCTTTGCCTGCCAGGCCTCCAGAGTGGTAGTCTGAGGCACCGTGTTAGGCATCTCAAAATAACTGGTCACACCACCAAAGGCAGCAGCGCGGCTTTCGCTCTCGATGTCAGCCTTCTGCGTAAGTCCCGGCTCACGGAAGTGAACATGATCATCAATCACACCCGGCAAAACAAAACACCCCGAGGCATCGATGACTTCATCGTAATTGCCACGGGGTGCCTCGCCTTCATATATCTCCTTGATAAATTCACCATCCAACAAGAGGTCGCCCACAAAAGAGCGACCCTCATTTATAATGGTTCCATTCTTGATTAATTTCATATTACTAAACTTATAAAATGAAGAGTTTTACAAGATGTTAATGCCCAAGACCTTGAAAGAGCCCTGTTTCTACTCCTGACCTTCCTGTTTTTCAGGAATCGTAGGCGCAGCCAGTTCGTTGGCTGTAGGTGCCGGAGCCGCATCAGGATTTACCTGTGGAGCCGCTTCCATCTCTGGCTGCATGCCGCTCTGCGCATCTCGTGTACCGTTCATAATCTCCTGATTCTCTTGAGCTTTCTTATAATAGTCCTTTACATAAGGATCGTTCTTGAAATAGTCAGTAGCCTTGCTCATGATATCCTCAATCCAAGGAGAGAGCATCGGATACTGGTTGCCCATTGTAACGAGGAAGAAGACGCCCGGTCCCAGCACATTGTTGAAGTTGTCGGTAACAAACGAAGTGATGAGCTTGTCTTCCTGCTCAGAGAGGCGGATGGATTCCTCGTTCAGATGCTTGTTGACAGCCACCATATCGCTACCGTTCATGATAGCCTGGTCGTGCTTGTGTACCAGTTCGCGCAACTGATTCTGAATCTGCTGGTATTTCTTGAAGAATCCGAAGAGTTTATCGTTCATAGGAGTACCGCTTACCACCTGCTGTGTATCATCGAGCTTCACCGTAATGCTTCCACTCTCCAGCACCAGCGGCAGCACAGGGTCATCATCCATGAAGATATTCGCCATCTTCATAGAGTCGACAGAACCCTGAAAATGGAACTGTCCGTGCACTACATCGCAAGAATCCACGTTCTTGAAATCGTTGTTTTCCAGTATCTTAAGGTACAGCATGCGTCCGTCCAGAGTACTTACGTTAGAAGTACCCGAGATATCGTAACTGTTGGCACAAGATGCAAGTGCCATCAAGGCAATGAATGCGTAAAATATTCTATTCATAAGCTATCTATATCACTTTCGGTGAACAAAAGTACAATCTTAATTTGAACTGACGAAATAAATTGCAGCAATTTAATTCATTCTTACAAGATTTATGTTTTGTTTGCACTCCTGTTGGCCACCGAAAGCTTTTTTCTCGTCCTTTCTATATTACTGATTGTTTTCCTTCTTCAGTTCATGAGAGATGCGATGTGTGGTATACAGTTCCAGCAAGGCTGCGATGAGGAGGAAGACTACCCACTTATTATAGAAATAGGTGATATAGGTCTCATAATTCTCAAACCAGCGGCGCAAGAAAGCATACACCGTATCTACCATCGAGATGCCTGAGAGCACGAAGAAGATGTCTGCTACATACTGCATGCGCTTCAGGCGGTGGATTACCAGCGAAGATCCCTCATAGAACTGCATCGCCTGCATTACACTGAAGAGTATGGTGCCCAGCAGGAACCCCCAGCTCGTTACCTGCACCAGCTGCGGATGTGAAAAACCAAATGCGAAGCAAGCCGCACCGACAACCATCAGCACGCCGCCCAGCAAGAAAATAGCACTTTCCAGTTTACTCAATTGTTTCATTTTCGTCTTGTTCGTTAGTTTTTTCCGGAATATCCGAACTCAATACAAAGATATCTTCATCATCAGCCTTCATGAAATAACGCTGGCGGGCTATCTTCTCAAATGCCCGCGCACCATGCTGCATATCGCGCAGGGTACGCTTGTCGTTTTCATACTGCTCATGATACTTTTCTATCTCCGAACGGAGCGTAGCTATCTCTATCTGGTACTTAATGTGCTGCCTTACACTGTTGTCGTCAACTACACCAACTACCAGAACACCCGCTACAATCACTATAAGATACTTATAATGAGCGAGATAATTCCATATAATACCAAGTTTTTTACTCATTTCTTCCGAATTTGTTTGCAAAGATAATATTTTTTTGTTATCTTTGCATCATCAATTAAGAAAAAATAATGGAAGAGTATATAGTTTCTGCAAGAAAGTACCGTCCGATGACCTTCGATTCGGTTGTCGGACAGAGTGCATTGACCACCACTTTGAAGAATGCAGTGAAGAGCGGCAAGCTGGCGCACGCCTATCTTTTCTGCGGTCCGAGAGGTGTGGGCAAAACCACTTGTGCCCGCATTTTTGCGAAGGCAATCAACTGCGAGCATCCTCGTGAAGACGGCGAGGCATGCAACGAATGTGAGAGCTGCCGTGCCTTCAATGAGCAGCGTTCCTACAACATCTTCGAACTGGATGCCGCCAGCAACAACGGTGTTGACCAGATTAAGGTTCTGATGGAGCAGACCCGCATCCCGCCTCAGGTGGGCAAGTATAAGGTGTTTATCATCGATGAGGTCCACATGCTCTCTACAGCTGCCTTCAACGCCTTTCTCAAGACGCTGGAAGAGCCGCCTCAGCATGTCATCTTCATCCTCGCCACTACCGAGAAGCATAAGATTCTGCCTACCATCCTGAGCCGATGCCAGATTTACGACTTCGAGCGAATGACGGTAGCCAACACCATCAACCACCTGAAGATGGTGGCTGAGAAGGAAGGCATACAATATGAAGAGCAGGCGCTCGCCGTGATAGCCGAAAAGGCTGACGGAGGTATGCGCGATGCCCTCTCTATCTTCGACCAGGCTGCCAGCTTCTGCATGGGCGACATCACTTACCAGAAGGTGATCGAGGACCTGAACGTGCTCGACAGCGACAACTATTTCCGTCTGGTAGACCTGGCTCTGGAGAACAAGGTGGCCGAGATGATGGTAACACTCGACGGCATTCTGAGCCGCGGTTTCGATGGCGGCAACATGATACAGGGGCTTGCCCAGCATGTGCGCAATGTGATGATGGCGAAGGATCCTCAGACCCTGCCTCTGCTCGAAACCAGCGACGACCAGAAAGCCAAGTTCCAGGCTCAGGCCCAGAAGGCACCTACACCTTTCTTATATAAGGCGCTGGAACTGATGAACCAGTGCGATATCCATTACCGCGCCAGCAGCAACAAGAGATTACTGGTAGAGCTCACCCTGATACAGATAGGCCAGATTACGCAGCCCGAGGATCAGGATGTGCCTAGTGCGGGGCGTACGCCCAATAGATTAAAATCCCTGTTTCAGAAACTCCTGGCTCAGTCTAAGCTTGCCTCTCAGGGTGCAGGTTCTGAGCCTTCTGGCAGCATCGAAAACCGGTCATCACAGCCGGGAGCGTCTGCTGCTACAGCTACTGCTGTGCCTTCGTCAGGGGCACCGACAGCCGCTTCTGCAACCTCCAATGCTGCATCTTATTCTGCATCTGCCACCGCAGCCGCATCTGCCTCTCCAGAAGGCTCAGCCGCTGCCGGAGCTGCTATAGATGCTGCATCGCCTCATAAGCCACGACTCAAGAATATCAAGCTGGGCGGCATAGGCATGACTTTCTCTAACCTGAAGAAGAGGGAGGAGAACCAGCGCCGCCTGCACAGTCCGTATGATGATACCAATGAGGAAAAAGCGACCATCACGGGCGACCAGAACGAGTTCACCCAGGAGCAGGTGGAAGCAACATGGTTCAGTATGTGTATGAGAATGCAGAACAAGCTGGATTTCATAGGCTTAGCCAACCGCATGAAGAGTATTGTACCGAAGATAACCAACTATCCGCAGATAGAGGTTATCATCAACAACCAGCTCTTGCTAGACGACGTTTTGAACATCAAGAACCGCATTCTCAAGACTTTCGTCTTAGGTCTTCACAACAGCGAACTGAGCATCACCTACCGACTTGCCGACCAGGAAGAGGTAGGCAAGGTTCTGACCAAGAATGAAGTTCTGGAACTTCTTATGGAGAAGAACCCTGCAATGAAAAAACTCACAAAGGACCTGGATCTGGTCATGACATAGAAGATACTCCACACGATACGAAATTCTCCACTCCATGTAGGACAACCTATACGGAGTGGAGAAACTAGTACTATCTTCCCCCAAATGCTGCCATTATACCCGGGCGTATGATGCCCAAGAGGTTATTCAGTATTCAGTATTCAGTTTTTTTCGCGATGAAAAGGACGATTTTATGCTATATAACATATTTTTTGAGAAAAAATCTTGGAGTTAATTTCAAAACTCCTTACCTTTGCCGCAGATTTCCAATTTAAATGGTATTGATTATCAGTACTAAAGATAATGTTCCGGGTGGAAATCACTGTTTAAGGGCAGTCTCGGATAGTATTAACCAAAACCGAATTACATGATTAAAAATGTAAAGTGGATTTTTGTTGTATTAATTATTAGTTCCTTGATTTCATTCTCTTTTGTAGGGAAAAACACGCCGACAGAAGGCTTGACCATAGGAGACAAGGCTCCTACATTTACTATCTGTGGCGAAAAGCAGTTGATTGACTTGAAGGATTTAAGAGGTAAATATGTACTGCTAAGTTTTTGGGCCAGCTATGATGCTTTGTCAAGGATGCAGAATGCTACTTTGAATCATGCCGTCGCGCAGGCCGACAATGTAGAAATGGTTTCCGTTTCATTTGATGAATACAAGTCGATATTTAACGAGACCATTAAAAAAGACCAGATTTCAACTTCTAATTGTTTTGTGGAATTGGCTGGTGTTTCATCGGATCTATATCAGACTTATCGCTTGAAAAGAGGCTTTAAGAACTTTTTGTTAGATGAAAATGGTGTTATCGTTGCCAAGGATGTCACCGTATCCGAACTCTCTTCTTATTTGAATTGAGAGAACATTTCCGAAAGGAAGAAAAATACAACAAAAATAATTACCGTGGATTCTCAATGGAATCTGCGGTTTTTTTTGCTATATGGTATTTTATTGACTTACATCATTTACCATTCACAATCAAATTCCTACCTTTACAGCGGATAAATAAAAAGATTATGAAACAGATTAAGAATATTGTTTTTGATTTCGGCGGGGTTGTCATTAGCCTTGATCGTGAACAGGCTGTAAAGGCATTTGAGCGGATAGGAGTGAGGGAAGCGGACAGTTTATTAGGGAAATACCACCAGCAGGGGATTTTTCAGGAAGTAGAAAATGGAAACATAGACGCTGAGACTTTTCGCTGTGAGTTGAGTAAAATCTGCGGGAAAGAATTGACTTATCAAGACGTGGAAAATGGGTGGAAAGGATTTGTCACGGACGTGCCGCAATATAAATTGGATTACCTGAATGAGCTTCGTAAGAAGTACAAGGTATATATATTGAGCAACACCAATCCTTATGTGATGGGATGGGCGAGGAGCAATGCATTTACTTCTGCGGGAAAGCCATTGGACGCTTATGTTGACAAGATTTATACTTCCTACGAAGCCGGTTCCACCAAGCCGGATCCTGGCATCTTTAACTATATGATCAAAGATAGTAAACTGAATCCGGCTGAAACAATATTTGTAGATGACGGTGCGGCCAATATTGTTATTGGTAAAGAACTGGGCTTTATTACGATGCAACCGGAGAACGGCGAGGATTGGCGTCAAAAACTAGAAAAGCTCCTATGATTATTTAGGAGCTTTTCTGTATAAATAGATAGCAATAAATGTGTAAAGTATATTAGGAATCCATACCGCTATAATAGGAGGGGTGTTTCCGTTGACAGCAAAGGTTGCTGACACTGTTTGGAACAAAATGTATGAAAAACTAAGTGCTAACCCTACTCCTAAATGCAGTCCCATTCCTCCTTTCATTTTTCTGGATGATAAGGAAACACCAATGGTTGTCAAGATAAAAGCGGCAAAGGACATGGCTATACGTTGGTAATATTCAATTTCAAATTCCTTTATGTTGGCGAACCCACGTCTTTTCTGCTTGTCTATATATTCTTTCAGTTCAGGGCTTGTCATGGTTTGTTGCTGCCCTTTCATAATCAGAAAATCTTGAGGCTCCATTTTAATGATCGTATCCAAACGGTCACCCCGAGTGATTTTCTCACGCATACCTTCCATCTCACGTATCATATAGTTCTTGATTGTCCATTTGTGTACAGATGCTGTATCATAAGTGACACTTCGGGCAGTAAGGTGGGCAACCAGTTTCTTGTCATCAAACTTGTCTAAAGAGAAACGGTATCCCGTTTTATTATAATTTTCATAACGTTCTATGTAGGCAATGACCCCGCTGTCTACTTCCAGTTGCACATTCCGCACATATTCCTGTTTCTTTTTTTTCTTATAACGGTCCTCAAAATCCAAACGGGTTACATTTCCCTTAGGTATGACGTATGCTCCCAGTCCGAAAGTAACAACGGAAATGATTGCGGCCGAAATCATATAGGGCCGCATCATTCGTTTAAAACTCATTCCGGTGGAGAACATGGCAATGATTTCCGAGTTTTCTGCCAGCTTGGAAGTAAAGAAGATAACAGCGATAAAGACAAACAAGGGGCTGAACAGATTGGAGAAGTAGGGGATGAAGTTCATGTAATAATCAAATACAATCGCTTTCAGCGGAGCTTTGTTATTGATG
>OKSM01000349.1_pt1 | contig 16717 bp, 16 predicted proteins | sample 1606281 | NCBI WGS metagenome assembly OKSM01 (sample SAMEA3879549, study PRJEB24766) | human gut metagenome | biome: human-associated habitat; feature: feces | place: USA | collected 1985/1987
ATTATGGCGGCCAAGCGCACCAGCGAGCTGATTCCGCTGTGCCATCTGCTGCAGCTGACGAAGTGCACGGTAGATTTTGAGCTGCTGGCGGAAAACGGCAGCTACGCTGTACAGGCACAGTGCCTGGTCAAGACTACGGGCAAGACAGGCGTGGAGATGGAGGCGCTGACAGGCGTACAGATTGCCTTGCTGACGATTTACGATATGTGCAAGGCCGTGGACAAGGCAATGGTGATTACAGATGTGCATCTGCTTAGTAAGGCAGGCGGAAAGAGTGGTGATTTCGTATGGAAGCAAGCATAAAGGGTATAATCAAGGCTGTATGTATCAGTGAAAAGAAGGGTACAGAAAAGCATCCAGTTAATGAGATTGTCCTCAAAGAAAATTTTGGCATCGAAGGTGATGCCCACGCCGGGAAATGGCACCGTCAGGTGAGTTTGCTGAGTGCGGAAAAGGTAGATGAGTTTAATGCGCGCGGCGGTGATGCCGCTATCGGTGCCTTCGGTGAAAATATTCTCGTAAGCGGTATTGACTTCAAAAAGCTGCCGGTAGGCAGCATCATGCGCAGTGGTGGCGTAGTGATGAAGCTGACGCAGATTGGCAAGGAATGCCACAGCCACTGCACGATTTTTGCGCGTGTGGGCGACTGCATTATGCCGCGTGAGGGCGTTTTTGCTACGGTAGAGCATGGCGGCGTTCTGCGCAGCGGCATGGAGCTGGAGGTGACTCTGCCTGCAGCCGACGTACCTTTGCGTGCGGCGGTAATGACGCTTTCTGATAAGGGTGCAGCAGGTGAGCGTGTTGATACCAGCGGTCCGCGGGCAGCACAGTTGTTAGCGGAGGCAGGCTACGAAATCGTGGAGCAAGTTTTGCTTCCCGACGCGCAGAAGAAAATCGAACGTGAGCTGATACGTCTGGCGGACAGCAGACAGGTGGATCTGATTATCACTACAGGCGGCACAGGCCTTTCGCTGCGTGATGTCACACCGGAGGCAACAATGGCAGTGGCGACACGCAACGTGCCCGGTATTGCGGAAGCCATCCGTGCGGAATCACTCAAGATTACGCGGCGGGCAATGCTGAGCCGCGGCGTGAGCGTAGTGCGCGGGCAGACTTTGATTGTGAATCTGCCGGGCAGCACCAAGGCGGTGGAGGAAGCGCTGGCAATCGTTCTACCGCAGCTGGAGCATGGACTGCGCATCCTGAAGGGCAGCGCCCATGACTGTGCCAGAAAATGAGCGCTATAGACTGGTCACCGCTATGGATTTCATTACACACTGCGGCAGCAACAATCGTCATAGTTTTCTTTATCGGCGTAATTATTGCCTGGTGGGTGGAACGGCTGCAGAGCCAAAGCCTGAAGATTTTTGCTGATGCTGTAATAACGCTGCCGATGGTGCTGCCACCTACGGTAGCAGGCTTCTTTCTCTTATATTTTTTCGGCAATAACCGTTTTTTAGGCCAGCTTATCTATCAGCTGACAGGCATAAAAATAGCCTTCAGCTGGCTGGCAACCGTGCTGGCAGCAGCGGTAATTTCGCTGCCGCTTATGTACCGCAGTGCGCGCGGAGCCTTGTCCCAGGTTGATAAGGGAATGCTGGAGGCGGCACGTTCACTGGGCATGACGGAATGGCGCATTTTCTGGCGTATTCATCTGCCGAATGCGCTGCCCGGTATTATCGCCGGCGGTCTGCTGGCCTTCGCCCGCGGTCTGGGCGAGTTCGGCGCTACGGCGATGATTGCCGGAAATATTGCAGGACGCACACGCACACTGCCGCTGGCAGTTTATTCTGCCGTCGCGGCAGGCGATTGGGAGGCCGCAGGCTGGTATGTGGCCGTAATTGTGGGCATCTGCCTTTTAGTAGTTATCGGTCTTAATGTTTACTTATATAAAACAAAACAACAACAGGGGGAGTAAAATGAAAAAACTCTTATGCTTAGTATTTTCTTTAATGGTAGCTGTTATGGCTGCAGGCTGCGGCGGCGGTGATAAGCAGGCTGCTGCACCGCAGGCAGGCAAAACACTGCGTCTGGCTGCTGCTGCCAGCATGGAAAAGGTATTTACGCAAAAGCTCATTCCGCTGTATCAGCAAAAGCATCCGGAAATCATAATCGAAGGCGTATATGATGCCAGCGGCAAGCTGCAGGCACAGATTGAAAGCGGTCTTGCAGCGGATGTATTTATTTCTGCGGCCAACAAGCAGATGAACGCGCTGAGCGAGAAGGGCTATATGGATAAAAGCACGGTGAAGCCGCTGCTGGAAAACAAGCTGGTGCTGATTGTGCCTAAAAGCGGCAGCGAAATCAAGGGCTTTGAGGATTTCAGCAAGGCTAAGCATCCTGCTATCGGCGATCCCGCCAGCGTTCCTGCAGGCCAATATGCCAAGGAAGCGCTGACCAAGCTTGGCCAATGGGACGGTATTCAAGGCAAGGTAAGCCTTGGCACCAATGTAACGCAGGTTTTGAACTGGGTTGCCGAAGGCAGTGCCGATGCAGGCCTTGTTTACGCTACCGATGCAGCGCTTTTGAAGGACAAGGTAACTGTTGTGGCTGAAGCTCCGGCAGGCTCCTTAAAGAAGCCGGTAATTTATCCTATCGGCGTGCTGGCGAAGGCTCCGCAGGCTGAGGCTGCCAAGGATTTTGCTGCCTTCCTGCAGACCGAAGAAGCTATGAAGATTTTTGCCGCCTACGGCTTTGCGCAGGCTAAATAAGAGGTAGATAAACATGAAATTAATTCGTACTGAGGATGCGGTCGGCAGTGTTCTCTGCCATGACCTGACACAGATTATCAAGGGCGTGACCAAGGATGCCGTGTTCCGCAAGGGACATGTGGTACAGCCGGAGGATATTCCGGTGCTGCTTTCTATCGGCAAGGAGCATTTATATGTGTGGGAGGCAGACGAAAGCATGCTGCATGAAAATGATGCTGCTCGCATTTTGTGTGACATCTGCAAAAATACCATGATGGATGAATCGCCTGTAAAAGAGGGCAAGATTGAGCTGGCTGCCGCTGCCGACGGTCTGTTTAAGGTAGACGGCACACGTCTGCGCCTGGTGAACAGCTTCGGACAGATGATGATTGCGACGCGTCACGGCAATACGCCGGTGAAAAAAGGTGAAAAGCTCTGCGGTACACGCATTATTCCGCTAGTTATCGAAAAGGAAAAAATGCAGCGTGTGCGCGAGCTGTGCGGTGATGAACCGCTGCTGCAGCTTTTGCCGTATAAAATCAAAAAGGCTGCCGTACTGGCAACCGGCAGCGAGGTTTTCCACAGACGCATTAAGGATACTTTTACGCCCGTGCTGGAGGAAAAGCTGGCCGAGTTCAACTTAGAGGTAGTTTATAAGCAGGTGCTGGATGACAAACCGGAGCAGATTACCGCTGCGATTAAAACCGCAATTGAGGAAAAGGGCGCGGAAATGGTGCTTTGCACCGGCGGCATGAGCGTTGATCCGGATGACCGCACACCGCTGGCAATAAAAAACACCGGTGCACGCATTGTGTCTTACGGTGCGCCTGTGCTTCCGGGGGCCATGTTTTTGCTGTCCTACTACGGTGAAAAGCAGGTGCCTGTTCTGGGCCTGCCAGGCTGCGTAATGTACGCTAAGCGCACTGTTTTTGATTTGGTGCTGCCGCGTGTGCTGGCCTGTGACGTCGTCACTGCCGACGAGCTGGCGGCCTTGGGCGAGGGCGGACTGTGCCTGAACTGTGCCGTGTGCACCTATCCTGCCTGCGGCTTCGGCAAGGGGTGGTAAAATGACCTACGCAGAGCCGCAGCATTATCATGTGAAGGTGCGCGTTTATAACGAAAGCATTGATTTCGGCAAGGGCGTAGCGGAGCTTCTGCAGCGCATTGAGGCTACCGGTTCGCTGAGTGCTGCCTACAAGGCTATGGGGATGTCGGCCAGCAAGGCGTGGAAGATTTTGCGGCGTGCGGAGGCAGACATGGGCTTTGCGCTGGTCAGCAGCACGGCAGGCGGCAAAAGCGGCGGCAGCAGTGTGCTGACGCCGGAGGGACGTTTGCTGCTCGAGCGGTATACAGCCTTTAATGCAGAGGTGCAGTCGGCGGCGGCGCAGGCCTTCGCCAAGTATTTCAAATAACATAAATCTTTGGGCAGTACGGGGAATTTTCCCTGTACTGCCTTTGTTTATATAGTTTGTGTTTTCTTGACGCAGATTAGTAAAGAGGCTATAATATAAACATCTAGTAAATAGCAACAAGTATCATATATGGGAGCTATACCGACTTCCTTCCGCTGTGTATAAGCGGATGATGAGCTTGCGATTTGCTGCAAAAAATTGCAGCGTTATTTTTTTGAAAGAAGGTTTAAGTATGAGTATTTTTACCGGAGCTGTTGATTATTTTGTTAAGGGTGGTCCCTGTATGTGGCCGCTGCTGATGTGTTCCTTTGCCGCTATTGCTATTGGTGTGGAACGATATCTTTTCTATAAGAAGGCTATTTCCGGAGAAAAGTTCGCGAGCAGCTTCTGCCGCATGATGAATGACTTTAATCTGGTTGGCGCCAGTGAACTGGCAGAGCAGAGCAAGGGCGAGGCTGCTGCCATGGCTAAGGAAATTCTGGATATTAAGGGTGACCTCGGCCAGCGTCTGGAAACTATAGTCTATACCAAGGCTGACCGTATTATCGACAGCCTGGAGAAAAATATCAACTATCTGAGCGTTGTTATCGGTCTTTCGCCGATGCTCGGCCTGCTCGGTACTATTACCGGTATGATTTCTTCTTTCAACGCTTTGAACGAAAGAACGCAGAACCCGATGGCCGTTACTGCAGGTATTGGTGAAGCGCTGATTACTACCGTTTTCGGCCTGTGCATTGCCATTATGGGTATGTGTATCCATGCTTATCTTACAAGTAAAATCAAAACCGAAACTCTGAATATCAACGAGGTCGCAGATACGCTGGTTGATATTTTCAAAGCTAACGAGCAGAGCAAATGAGGGGCGGTGTCAGAAAATGCGCAGACGTCGTAAAAGAGTGATGAAGTCACCGGAAATCATGCTTAGTCCTATGATTGATATGATTTTCCTGCTGCTGGTATTTTTCATTGTCAGCACTATGTATATGAGCGAGGTCAAGACGATTCCTATCCGCCTGCCTGTTGCTCGGCATTCGGAGAATGTCAGCAAGAGTAACTTTAATGTAACGATTAAAAAGGATGGTAGCCTTTATCTGGATGAAAATAAAATCGAGATGGATATGCTGGTTCAGAATGCTGCGATTGAAAGCAAGCATGATTCCTCCTTCTCTGTTATTATCAGAGCAGAGGACGAAGCTCCCTATAAAACTATTATCCAGCTGATGGATAAAATGAAGGGAGCAGGTGTCACACGCTTCGGTTTGGCTACGGATACAGGTGAGAGCAAATGAAGGATGAACAAAAGCGATTTGGCAAGGGCTTTGCCGTAGCTCTGGCTGTGCATCTTGTTCTTGCCGCCGGCCTTGGCATTTTTGGCTACCGCTTTGTGCATACGCCTCCGGAAATTTTAGAGGTTTCTTTGGAGGGCGGCGGTGGCGGCGCTGAAGCTCAGGAGGAAGAAATCGAACAGGAGGAGCAGCAGGAAGAGCCTATCATCCAAAGCCTGGAGGATATTATTGACCAAAAGCTGAAGCCTAAACCGCAAAAGAAGGTTGTCAGGAAAAAGGCAACGGCAGCCCCCGGACCGAAGGCTCCTGCCGGTAATCCTGTCGGTAATGGTACAGGCACAGGTACGGGCAGCGGAACGGGCAGCGGAACAGGCAGTGGCAGCGGCAGCGGTAACGGCAGTGGCAGCGGTAGTGGCAGCGGCGAGGGCCGCGGTGTGCCGGTCAAGCCGCCACGCCTGCTGCGTGAGGTTGCGCCTGTATATCCTGCGTCCGCACGCAACAGCGGTGCTACCGGTGTGGTAACGGTACGCATTCTGGTGGGTGCTGACGGCAGTGTAGAGGATGTAACGGTTGTCGGTTCCTCCGGCAACGGTGCTATGGATAACAGCGTTGTGACGGCTGTCAACAAATGGCGCTTCAGTCCGGCCAAGGATAAGTACGGCCAGAACGCACGCTGTCGCGTTACACGTGCGGTAAGCTTTAACTTAAGATAAAAATTATACGCAAATGCTTTTATGCAAAAAGCTGCCGTCTCCGTCTCAAACCGGAGGCTGGCAGCTTTAACTGTTTTAGCGGGAATATGATGATGTTTTTTTCATGCGGATTTTTTGTTTAGCTTACGCTGCTGCTGCAATAGAATAATCAAAAAGCTTTTTCAAAAAGAAAAAACACGGCTGATAAACACCGTGTTTTTCTTATGTGCTATGTCTCATGGAAGGAAAGTGAGATATAGCGAAATCAAAACAAAGAATTTCTAAGCAGATATCAAATCCACAATTGATATTATATACTAATAAGATAACTGTGTCTAATAATTAATAAGCATAACAGTTATTTTGCTTTGTTCAGATTTCTGTATTTAGTTACGAAGAGGGCGATGCGCTCCAGCGCCTTATGCAGGATTTCTTCGCTGTAAGCATAGGAGCAGCGGATATAGCCTTCGCCGCCGGCACCGAAGATGTTGCCGGGGATTACGAGAACCTCCTGCTCCTCCAGCAGCTTTTCAACAAATTCCATGCTGGAAAGGCCGGTTTCCTTGATGCAGGGGAAAACATAGAAGGCGCCTTCGGGCTCATACAGCGGCAGCCCCATCTTGTGGAAGCCGTCAATCATAATCTGACGGCGGCGGCTGTATTCGGCAACCATGTTGTCAACGTCCTGACGGCAGTATTTCAGTGCCGCAATAGCGCCGTACTGTGCCGTAACGTTGGGGCAGAGCACAACATACTGATGCAGGATGTTCATAGCGTTGATGATTGCTGCCGGTGCCATGATATAGCCAAGACGCAGGCCGGTCATAGCGTAGGCTTTGGAGAAGCCGTTGAAAATGATGGTGCGGTCGCGGAATTCCGGGAAGGAGGTGAACATGGTGTGTGTTTTGCCGCCGTAGGTAAGATGAGCATAAAGCTCGTCGCTGATGACAATCAGGTCATGCTTCACAGCCCAGTCACCGATAGCCTTAATCTGTTCCTTGCTCATAATAGCGCCGGTCGGGTTATTGGGGTAGCCAAGCATAATAGCCTTGGTTTTGGGCGTAACAGCCTTTTCCAAATCTTCGATGGTAGGCACAAAGCCGTTTTCCTGATAAGTTTCTACGGAAACAGGCTTGCCGCCTGCCAGAATAACGCAAGCCTTGTTGGCAACGTAGCAGGGTTCGGGCAGAATAATTTCGTCACCGGGATGCATAATGGTAGTAATAGTGGTGTACAGTGCTTCGCTGACGCCTACGGTTACCATGATTTCGGTTTTGGGGTCGTATTTCACGCCGTAGTTTTTATGGATATCATCCGCAATTGCTTCGCGCAGCTCCAAAAGGCCGAGGGTAGGAGTGTAGCAGCTTTTGCCTTCGCAGATGCTGTTGATTTCGGCATCCTTGACAGCCTGCGGAATATCAAAATCGGGTTCGCCTACGCTGAGAGGCACGATGTTGGGGTTAGCGGCCATAATATCAAGAAACTTTGCCAGACCGGAGGGAGGCAGTGCTTTAATAAAGGGAGAAACAGCAGCATCAAAATTATAGGACATAAAAAATACCACCTTTCATAAAAAGCTTGTCGATAAAGCGCCCTTGTCCAAACTGACACTTTTTCCACAATCTCTATCTGTTTACTGTATTACTGTAGCAGATATTTTTGCGACTGACAAGGGAAAGCGCAGTGTATACATTTTACGTGGCAGATTTAGCATTTTTCTGTATAAAATTTAACATATAATAACTAGATATAGCGTAAGCTACTTGCAAGACTTGTCAACAGATGCTATAATAAGGATAGCCAAAATAAGTATGACTTGTGAAAGAGTGGGTTTAAAGCCCGCTCTTTCCGCTTATTACGATGTTTCTGACGCATTTGCGGCAGAGGCAGGTGTTGGCCGTAAGGTTAATACAGAAAGAAAAACTTAATATGGAGGTGAAAATGATGCAGGCAAAAGAAGTTGAAGCACTGATTACCGCAATGGTAGAACCCCTTCTGCAGGATACCGGGATTACTCTGGTTGATGTAGAATATGTGCGTGAAAAGGACTGGTACCTACGGATTTTTCTCGATAAGCCTGGTGGAGTTGAAATTGATGACTGCCAGATGGTGAGCGAAAAGCTGACGGAGATTCTTGATGCAGAGGATCCTATTCCCGACAAATACTTTTTGGAGGTTTCTTCTCCGGGCATTGACCGTCCGCTGAAGAAGGACAAGGACTTTGAAGCTGCCTACGGCACCAAGGTTGACATTATGTTCTATACTCCGTGGGAGGGAATGAAAAATCTGACCGGCATTCTGGTAGCACATGATGACGAAGCTGTACAGGTTAAAAAGATTATTAAAGGTAAGGAATTCAAAAATCCTGACCGCATTGAACGTAGGCTGATTGCGAATATCAGACCGCATATAGACTTTTAATTTAAGAAATAGGAGGCTTATTAAGTGAACGCAGATTTTATCTCAGCAATCCAGGAATTAGGAAAGGAAAAGGGTATTGACCCCGAGCTTTTGTTCCAGGCTGTTGATGACGCTTTGGTTGCTGCTTACAAAAAGAACACCGGCACAAACCAGAATGTCCGTGTTGAAATGAATAAAGAAACCGGTGAAATCCATGTATATGCTCAGCGCACTGTAGTTGAAGGCGAGGCTGACGGCATTAACGAAATGACTCTGGAGGATGCTCAGGCAATCAACCCGCAGTATCTTGCAGGCGACATCGTAGAGGTTGAGGTTACTCCGAAAAACTTCGGCCGTATTGCTGCCCAAAACGCTAAGCAGTTTGTTGTACAGCGTATCCGTGAGGCAGAGCGCGGACAGGTATATGAACGCTTCCAAAGCCGTGCCAACGATATCGTTACCGGTATTATCGAGCGCATGGAAAACCAAAACGTTTATATCGATTTGGGCAAGGTTGAAGCCGTGCTGACTCCGAACGAGCAGATTCCCGGTGAAATCTACCAATACCATGAGCGTATGAAAACCTATATTGTTGAGGTTAAGCGCACCAACAAGGGACCGCAGATTATGGTTTCCCGTACTCATCCCGGCCTGCTGAAGCGCCTGTTTGAGCTGGAGGTTCCGGAAATCCATGACGGCGTTGTTGAAATCAAATCCGTTGCCCGCGAGCCCGGTATGCGCTCCAAAATTTCCGTATATACCGCTGACAGCAATGTTGATCCGGTAGGTGCCTGCGTAGGCCACAAGGGCATGCGTGTGCAGACTATCGTTAACGAGCTGCGCGGTGAAAAGATTGATATTGTAAAATACAGTGAAGATCCGGCACAATACGTTGCCAATGCTCTGAGCCCGGCAAAGGTTGTCAAGACAACCGTTAACGAAGCAGACAAAATCTGCCGCGTTGTCGTACCGGATTACCAGCTGTCCCTGGCTATCGGCAAGGAAGGCCAAAATGCCCGCCTGGCTGCTAAGCTGACCGGCTGGAAAATTGATATTAAGAGCGAAACTCAGGCTGCCGAAGAGGCTGCTGCTGAGCCTGCTCCCGTGGAAGAAGCATGATGAAGGTTAAAAAAATTCCGCAGCGTAAATGCTTAGGCTGCAATGAAATGAAGGATAAAAAGGCTCTGCTGCGCGTTGTACGTTCACCTGAGGGCGAGGTCAGCCTTGACCTTACCGGCAAGAAGAACGGACGCGGCGCATATGTCTGCCCCGATAAGGAATGCATTACCAAGGCCGTAAAGGAGAAACGTCTGGAGCGCGCTTTGGAAAAGCCTATCGGTGAGGATGTACTCAAGCAGCTGCTGGAGGATTTCGAACATGGCAGGCAATAATGTCGCATTTGCTTTAGGGTTGGCGCAAAAGGCAGGCAAAACCGCTTCCGGCGATGTAGCTGTGCGTGCTGCCTTAAAAAGCGGCAAGGTCAAGGTACTTGTTTTGGCACAAGATGCTGCCCCTAATTCAAAAAAGGAAATTTATTTCCTGGCAGAGATGGCAGGCGTGCAGGTTATTGAGCTGTTGACGCGCAATGAGCTGGGCTATGCAATCGGCAAGGGACCGAGAATAGCTGTGGCTATTACCGATGCGAATTTTGCCAACATGCTGCTGAAAAAATAATAATTTAAATCACAGTTGTCTGCGCAGCTTGCGCGAGCTCCGCAGATGAATCTGCTTCTTATTATCTGGTCTGGAGGTGGATGAATGGGTAATAAAAGAATATATGAGGTTGCCAAGGATTATGGCAAACCGGTAAATGAGGTCATTGACCTACTGAAGAAAAATAATATCGAAAAAACTAATTTTAGTGCAGCTGATGACAAGGCTATGTCTGTTATCCGTAAAGCATACGATAAAAAACCAGAACCGCCCAAACCGGCGAAGACGGAAAAACGTGATGTCAGCAAACCGGCTGCTCCTGCGCGTCCGCAGGATACAGCTAAAAGAAACGATAACAATATGAATAGGAATAACGGACAGAGGAATATGCAACAAAATCAGCAACAAAATCAACGCAACAACAATGCTCAACAAGGGCGTAACGAAAATCGTCAGGGTGGCCGCAACGAAGGCCGTCCGCAGCAAAACCGCGGTGGCCAGCAGGGCAACCGTCAAGGCGGCCAGGGTGGCCGCAACGAAGGCCGTCCGCAAAATCGTAACGGCCAGCAGGGCGGTCAGGGCAACCGTCAGGGTAACCGCAACGGCCAACAACGCCAGGGCGGTATCTTTGTAGGTCCTAAGAGCCAGCAGGGCCCGAGCGTACACGGTGAAAGCCGTGCACAGGTTAGCGGTGGCCGCAGCGGCGGTCGCAGCGAAGGCGGTCGCGATAACCGTCAGGGCGGTCGTAACGCAGGCAAGAGCCGTAAGGACAACAAGCCGCAGATTAAGGGCAGCTACGCTACCCGCGAAAGCCGTCCGAACCGTAGCGCCGGCCATCAGATGCCGGTAAACCGCGGCGGCAAGAAGCCCGCACCGAAGCAACAACAGGCTCCGGTAGAAATCGTCCGTCCGACCTACGTTGAAATTGGCGAATCCATCAATGTACAGGAATTTTCCAAGCTCATTAAGCGTGAGGTTAATGAAGTAATCAAGGCTCTGTTCATGCTGGGCGTAATGGTTACCATCAACCAGGATATCGATTTCGATACCGCACAGCTTATCGGCGACAACTTCGGCGTAGAGGTTGGGCAAAAGGCACCGGAAGAGGATCCAACAGAGATTCCCGAGGTTGACGATCCGCCTGAAAAACGCGTTCCGCGTCCGCCGGTTATTACCGTTATGGGCCACGTTGACCATGGTAAAACCTCCTTGCTGGATGCTATCCGTAAAACCAACGTTACTTCCCGCGAGGCCGGCGGTATTACCCAGCACATCGGTGCTTATAAGGTAAACTACCAGGGCAAGCAGATTGTATTCCTGGATACCCCGGGCCATGAGGCTTTCACCGCTATGCGTGCCCGCGGCGCACAGGTAACCGACGTTGCAATTCTGGTTGTAGCAGCAGATGACGGTGTAATGCCGCAGACCATCGAGGCTATCAACCATGCTAAGGCTGCAAAGGTACCTATCATTGTAGCTATCAATAAAATCGACCGTCCGGGCGCAAATCCGGATCACGTTAAACAACAGCTGGCCGAGCATGAGCTCATTCCTGAGGATTGGGGCGGTGACACCATTATGGTTCCTGTTTCCGCACATCAGAAAACCGGTATCAGCGACCTGTTGGAAATGATTCTGTTGGTTGCTGAAATGCAGGAGCTGAAGGCTAACCCGAACCTGCCTGCTCACGGCACTATCATCGAGGCGCAGCTGGATAAGGGCCGCGGCCCGGTTGCTACCGTACTGGTACAACGCGGTACTCTGCATATCGGTGATACCATTATTGCCGGCACCTCCTATGGTAAGGTTCGTGCAATGATTAATGACCGTGGCGAAAAAGTTAAGAAGGCTCTTCCTTCTACCCCTGTAGAGGTACTGGGCCTGAACGATGTACCGGCTGCCGGCGATATCCTCGACAGCACCGATGAAAAGACTGCCCGCGGCGTTGCCGAAAAACGTATCGCCAAGAAGAAGGAAGAGGAAATCAAGCTGAACTCCAAGGTTTCTTTGGATGACCTGTTCCAACGCATTAAAGAAGGCGAAATCAAAGAGCTGAACATCGTAGTTAAGGCTGACGTTCAGGGCACCATCGAAGCATTGAAGGCATCCCTGGAAAAAATCAAAAACGATGAGGTTAAGGTTGCCGTTGTCCATGCAGGCGTAGGCGCTATCACCGAGTCCGACGTAATGCTGGCATCCGCTGCCAACGCACTGATTATCGGCTTTAACGTTCGTCCTGACGCTAACGCGCGCAAGGCTGCCGAAACCGAGAAGGTTGACGTACGCACCTACCGTGTAATTTACGACGCAATCAACGACGTTGAGGCTGCTATCAAGGGTATGCTTGCTCCTCAATTCAAAGAGGTTATCCAAGGCCGCGTAGAAATCCGTCAGCTGATTACTATTTCCAAGCTGAAGATTGCCGGCTGCTATGTAGTTGAAGGCAAGGTTACCAACAGCTCCAAGGTTCGTGTTGTCCGTGACGGTATCGTAGTTCACGAGGGCGTTATCGAATCTCTGCGCCGCTTCAAGGACGATGTGAAGGAAGTTGCCCAAGGCTTTGAATGTGGTATCACTTTAGAGAAATTCAGCGACCTTAAAGAGGGCGATATCTTTGAAGTATACGACATGGAAGAAATCGCAGTAGAATAGTCTGCCGCATAAGGCACATTGCGCAGGAATGCCGGCCGTATACGCCGCATTCCCCGCAGCTACTGCCTGTACGTCAGTCTGTATCTATATTCATAGAGGAAAAGAAAATGGCAAGACTTAGAGTAGAAAAAGTACAGGAGGCCATCAAGCATGAAATCAGCAAAATGCTGCTGCATGATGTAAAGGATCCGCGCATTCAGTTTATTACCGTAACCGGCGTGGAGCTGACAGATGACATGAGCTATGCAAAGATTTTCATCAGCATGTATGGTCCCAAGGATAAACAGGATGAAACCTGGAAGGCTCTGAACAAGGCATTAGGCTTTATGCGTACGGAAATTGCCAAACGCATCCGCCTGCGCTTTGCACCGACCCTGATTCTGCAGAAGGATACCTCCGCAGAATACAGTGCGCATATTCAGAGCATCTTAGATAAGATTAAGCAGGAAGAAAAGCCTGCAGCCGAGGAATCAGAGCATGAGTAAGGAGCTTAGCCTGCAGGAAACAGGCGCTATGCTGCTGGCGGCAGAAAAAATTGTGCTGTGCACCCATGTAAGCCCGGATGGTGACACCCTGGGTTCCACTTTGGGACTGGCGCGCTTTTTGTTGGCACAGGGCAAGCAGGTTACTGTTTTCTGTGATGACGTTATCAACAAAAGCTTTAGCTTTATTCCTGGTATTGAATTGTGTGAACGCCCGGTAGAGGGCAGCAAGCTGCAGACGGATTTGCTGGTAGTTATTGATGCCAGCTCCTTTGACCGTATTGGTCTGGTGTCCGAGGTTGTGGAAGCAAAAACACTGCTGAACATCGACCACCACATTTCCAACGAACGCTTTGCCGAATATCTCTACTTGGATGCCAAGGCAGCAGCCGTGGGCGAGGTAATGTGTGATCTGTTCATGGCTATGCAATGGCCCTTTGATAAGGAAATTGCTACCTGCTTTTACACAGCAATCAGCACAGACTGCGGCTCGTTCCGCTATGCCAACACTACGCCAAAAACTATGCGTAATGCTGCCAAGCTGCTGGAATACGGCGTGCAGCCTAACGAAATCAGCGATGCACTGGACGTGCGCTCCCGCGATACGGTAGAGATGCTGGCCAAGGTATTGCCTTCGCTGACCTTCGCTTATGAAGGCAAAATTGCTTATCTCACAATTACCAACGATTTATATGACAAGGATGTCCAGACCGACAGCTTTGTGTCCTACCCGCGCTATATTGAGGGCGTTGACGTAGCTATTATGTTCAAGGCCGTAGAGCCGGCGGTAACGCGCGTGAGCATGCGCTCCAAGAGCGTTGACGTATCCGCTGTGGCTGTAGCCTTCGGCGGCGGCGGTCATCTGCGGGCAGCAGGCTGTACGATTTATGCACCGGTAGAGGAGGCTCGCACTCAGCTGCTGGAAGCATTGGGCAAATTGGTTTAATATGGACGCAATTTTTAATGTATTAAAACCACCACAGATGACATCGCACGATGTTATCGGCTTTTTGCGGCGCGTGCTTAACACAAAGAAAATCGGACATGGGGGAACTCTTGACCCTGACGCGGCAGGAGTTCTTCCTGTTTTTGCGGGCAGTGCAACGCGTCTGCTGGAATTTGCCGTAGAAGGCCGCAAGGAATATATTGCCGAATTTACGCTGGGTGCGCAGACAGTTACCGGCGATGACAGCGGTGAGGTTGTCAAAACGATGCCTGTGCCTGCATTCGGCAAACAGGAGCTGGAAGCGGTGCTTGCACGCTTTACGGGCAAGCAAATGCAGCTGCCGCCGATGTATTCGGCAATCAAGATCAACGGCAAAAAGCTGTATCAGCTGGCACGTCAGGGCGTAGAGGTGGAACGCACCGCGCGTCCCATTGAGGTCTATAAGCTGGAGCTTCTGCATTATACGGCAACGAGCTTTACCGTGCGCGTGGCCTGCTCCAAGGGCACCTACATCCGCACGCTGTGCCACGATTTGGGTCAGGCGCTCGGCTGCGGCGGCTGCATGGCAGCGCTGCGCCGCACGGAAGCGTCGAACTTCCGCATCGACGAGGCCGTGACGCTCGAGGACGTGCAGCGCGAGGGCGAGGCCCTGCTCCGCCCCACGGACAGCCTGTTCCGGCAGTATCCGGCCTACACCATCCCGAGCACTGAACAGGAGCGCAAGTGCCTCTGCGGCAATCCACTGCGCGCAAAGCTCCCCAATGGGCTGTACCGCGTCTACGGGCGTGACGGGGCGTTCCTTGCCCTGTCGGAGGCGAAGGACGGCACGCTCACCTCGAAACGAAATTTTTTCAGCGTGTGACGCTGACGCAAAAAGGAAACCGAAACTATGAATGAATCCACAGTCATTGCCCTGGGTTTTTTCGACGGGGTGCATATCGGGCACGGCGAACTGCTCAAAATGGCGGTGCGCCGCGCACAGGAGCGCGGCTGCCGCTCCGCGGCGTTCACGTTCGACCGCTCGCCGCGTGAATTCGTCACGGGAAAGCCCGTGCCGCTGCTGACAACGCCGTCTGAGCGCGCAAACATCATCCGCGCACAATACGGCGTGCAGGAGGTCTTTGTCGGGCCGTTCGACCGGAACATGATGACCATGCCGTGGGAGGACTTTATCTCTGAGCTTCTCGTCAAGAAGTATCACGCGGTGCACCTTGTCGCGGGACATGACTTCCGCTTCGGCCACAAAAATGAGGGCGATGTGGAAAAGCTCAGAAGTTACTGCGCCGCCCACGGCCTCGGCTGCGACATCATCCCGCGCGTCGAAAAAGACGGTGTGACCGTCTCCTCGACCTATATCCGCTCGCTTCTGGAAGCGGGCGAGGTCAGGCGCGCCACGGAATTTCTCGGCCATTATTTTTCCGTGGAGGGCACGGTGCGCCACGGCGAGGGCATCGGCAAAAAAGCCCTTTTCCCGACGGCAAACCTCATCCCCGAGGAACACATCATCGCCTTGAAGCGCGGCGTGTACGCCACGCGCGCGCATCTGCCGAATGGTGAGACATGTGTGGGCGTAACGAACGTCGGTGTGCGGCCGACGGTGAGCGACAAGAACACCGTGACGATCGAGACATATCTTGTCGGCTTCGATGGCGACCTGTACGGGCAGAAATTACAGCTCGACTTTTTCGACTACCTGCGCGAGGAGAAGAAGTTCTCCTCCACGCAGGAGCTGCACGACATGATCGCGCAAAACGCCCGCGAGGCAGAAACGATCGTCAAATAAGCATCAACGTGAACGAGAGAACCGGCAGTTTTCAAAACTGCCGGTTCTTTTTTTTGCGCGTGTATTTCCCGACAGGCTTTTTCTTTCCGCTCGTTTACAATAATCCCCGACACAATAAATCGACGCACAGGGAGGGGACAGGCTGTGAAGGTGATCGAGCTGCTCAAAAGCAAGGAATGGTCCGGAAAGGTCATCGACTGCGTGCTGCGCTTTGCGCTCTCGTTCGCGCTTGCGCTTGCGCAGGTGTTCGGCGGCTACGCGCCGCTCGCGCTCGGCATGATCGGCGCGTCGGGCGCAGGATTGCGGGGGGTGAGCGCGCTGATTGGCGCGTCGGCGGGCGCTGTGCTGTTTCTGCCGTTTTCGCACGCACTTAGGACCTTCGCCGCGGGCGTTCTGATCTTCACGGCGAACAACGCGTTTTTCGATCTGAAACTCTACAAAAAGCGGGCGTTTCTGCCGCTGCTGTGCGCGGGGATGATGTTCTCCGTCGAGTTTGTCTACGTCTTACGCGACGGCGTGGGCGAGGCGGCAAACTGCCTGATGGCGCTGCTGCTGTGCGCGCTCGGCGCGATGAGCGGGCGCGCGCTCTTGGCGACGGGCGACAGGGAGAAGGAGGACCACCCCTACGCGCCGCTTTTCATCCTGCTCGGCGTGCTGATGGCCGCGTCCTCGTTCGAAACGGCGGACGGCTTTGCGCCGGGTCGCATCCTCTCGATGCTGG
>OKSM01000350.1_pt1 | contig 16664 bp, 9 predicted proteins | sample 1606281 | NCBI WGS metagenome assembly OKSM01 (sample SAMEA3879549, study PRJEB24766) | human gut metagenome | biome: human-associated habitat; feature: feces | place: USA | collected 1985/1987
AAAAAGCTGTTGCCCGGTTACATTGATATGCATATGCACATTACCGGCGGCGGCGGTGAGCAGGGCCCTGCTTCCCGCGTACCTGAAGCAATGCTGAGCCAGATTACCAGCTGCGGTATTACTACTGTTCTGGGCCTGCTGGGTACAGACGGTGTAACAAGAAGCGTAGAAAACCTCGTGGCTAAGGCACGCGCACTGACGGAAGAAGGCATTACCGCCTACTGTCTGACCGGTGCTTACGGTATCCCTTCTCCGACCATTACCGGTTCTATCGAAAAGGATATCATGATGGTTCCACCGATTATCGGCACCAAGATTGCAGTAAGCGATCATCGTAGCTCTAATCCTCAGGGACCGGAGCTGATTGAGGTTGCTACTGCAACCCGTCGCGGTGGCCTGTTGGCCAACGTTGCCGGCCTGGTAACCATGCATATGGGTTCCGGTGTTGGTAAGCTGGACCCGCTGTTCTACGCACTGGACCATTCCGATGTTCCTGCAAAGAACTTCCTGCCGACTCATATGTTGCGTACTCGCGAGCTGATGGAAGAAGGCGCTAAACTCGTTCGTCGCGGCGGCTATTTCGACATGACTGCCGGCAGCACTGATGAAGATATGGAAATCGGCGCTGAGCAGATTATGGAAATCCTGAGCTGGGAGGGCATGAGCACCGAGCATCTGACGATGAGCAGTGATGCTTTCGGCTCTCAACCTAAGTTCAATGAAAACGGTGACTGCATCGGTCTGACCTACTGCTCTCCTAAATATCTGCATCTGACCATCAAGAGTCTGGTGCGTCGCGGTCTGCCGTTGGAAGAGGCTATCAAGCTGCTGACCTCTACACCTGCCGAGCTGCTTGGCAAAACCGGTGTTAAAGGCTGCGTTGCAGTCGGCGCGGATGCTGATCTGCTGGTTCTGAACGAAAACCTGGATATCGACGCATTGTTTGCTAAAGGCCAGGTTGCATTGCTGGATAAAGAGATTGTACTTAAAGGCCGCTTTGAATAAGCTGCGGCTATGTAAATACAGACACACTGAGCATAGTGTGTCTGTATTTTTTTGACAAAAATATTGACAAGTTGCGCAATTTATGATAACATATCATACTACATCATTATTATTTTTGCAGGTGTAAATTTTGACAACAAATACTGCCGGGTCAGTGGTTGAACGGCGTATCTTGCTTATAATGAAAGATGAGGCAGATCATCGAAGACAACTGACAAGGTCCTTGTGGTAAGAACCTTGTTGTTTTTTTTGTCACGCATGATTCGCCGAGTTTAGTGTGCTGATAATACAAGAAGGGGTGAGGAATTACATGTTTAAACCGGTTCCAGTAGGTGATAGGACTCGGTATAGTTATGCAAGAATCAATGAAATTTTGGCAATGCCTCATTTGATTGATATCCAGAGAAAATCCTACGAATGGTTCGTTCAAAAGGGCCTCATGGAGATTCTGCATGACATTTCTCCTATTAAAGACTTTGCAGGTAATCTGGAGCTTTCCTTTGAAAGCTTTGAATTAGGAACTCCGAAATACAGCGTTGAAGAGTGCAAGGAGAGAGATGAATCCTATTCTGCACCGATGAACGTTAAAGCACGCCTGATTTTCAAAGACAAGGAAAAAGGCGAAATTAAGGAATCCTCTGTATTTATGGGCGACTTCCCGCTGATGACCGATACTGGTACCTTTGTTATCAACGGTGCTGAACGTGTTATCGTCAGCCAGCTGGTGCGTTCTCCCGGCGTTTACTATAGTGTAACTATGGATCCCAGCGGTAAGAAGATTTACGGTACTACTGTAATTCCTAACCGTGGCGCTTGGATTGAATATGAAACTGACATTAATGATATTATTTCTGCTCGTGTAGACCGTACCCGTAAGGTTCCGGCAACCGTGCTGCTGCGTGCTCTGGGCTTGTCCTCCAATGATGAGATCCTGGCTTGCTTCGGCAATCATCCTGCACTGCTGGCAACTCTGGAAAAGGATACTACCACTAACAGAGATGAAGCTATGCTGGAGCTTTACAAGAAGCTGCGTCCGGGCGAGCCTGTTATTCTGGAAAACGCCGTACAGCTGATTGAAAACACCTTCTTCGACAGCAAGCGTTATGACCTGGCTAATGTTGGCCGTTATAAACTTAACAAAAAGCTTGGCTGGCGCAACCGCCTGAGTGGTACCGTACTGGCTGAGGCTATTGCTGATGAAGAAACCGGCGAAATCATCCTGCCGGCAGGCACTAAGATGACCGATGAAAATCTTGATAAGATTGCAGAAAGCGGCATTTATAACGAACGCGGTCTGCGTGCTGTCAAGATTCAGAACCATGAAGAAGAAATGCTTCTGATGTTCACCACCGGTATCGATGAAAAAATGCATACCGTTACCAATGAGGATGTATTTGCTTCCTTTAACTATTTGCTGAACCTGATGGATGGCCATGGCACCGGCGATGATATTGACCATTTGGGCAACCGTCGTGTACGCTGCGTTGGTGAATTGCTGCAAAACCAGTTCCGTATCGGTCTTTCCCGTATGGAGCGTGTAGTAAAAGAACGTATGACCATTCAGGACAACGAGGTTATTACCCCGCAGGCTCTGATTAACATCCGTCCTGTTGTTGCTGCTATTAAGGAATTCTTCGGCAGCAGCCAGTTGTCCCAGTTCATGGACCAGAACAACCCTCTGGCAGAGCTGACTCATAAACGTCGTCTGTCTGCCCTCGGCCCCGGCGGTCTGTCCCGTGAGCGTGCAGGCTATGAAGTCCGCGACGTACACAACTCCCACTATGGCCGTATGTGTCCTATCGAGACGCCTGAAGGTCCTAACATCGGTTTGATCGGTTCTTTGTCCACCTATGCTGTTATTAATGAATACGGCTTTATGGAAACTCCGTACCGTGTTGTTGATAAAGAAAATAAACGTGTAACTGAAGAAATCAGATACATGACTGCGGACGAAGAAGATAAATATATCGTAGCACAGGCCAACGAACCGTTGGATGATGATGGTTACTTCCTGGGCGAGCGTGTTACCGCCCGTGCTAAGGATGATGTCCTTTCCATTACTCCGGATAAGGTTGACCTGATGGACGTTTCTCCTAAACAGGTAGTATCTATCGCAACCGCGCTGATTCCGTTCTTGGAGAACGATGACGCTAACCGTGCTCTGATGGGTGCGAACATGCAGCGTCAGGCTGTACCTTTGCTCTGCACTCAGGCTCCGATTATCGGTACCGGTATGGAATACAAGGTTGCTTCCGACTCCGGTGTCTGCGTTCTGGCTAAACGTGCCGGCGAAGTTATCCGCGTAGTAGGCAACGAAATCCGTGTACGTGCAGAAAACGGTGAAGTGGATGTATATCCGTTGCTGAAATTCAAACGTTCCAACCAAGGTACCTGCGTTAACCAGCGTCCTATCGTCTTCAAAGGCGACAAGGTTACCGAAAAGCAGATTCTGGCTGACGGCCCTGCTACCGATCACGGCGAGCTGGCTTTAGGTCACAACGTAATCGTTGCTTATATGCCTTGGGAAGGCTATAACTACGAGGATGCTGTTCTGCTGAACGAGGATCTGGTAAAGGCTGATATCTTTACATCTATCCATATTGAAGAATATGATTGTGATGCCCGCGATACCAAGCTTGGTAAAGAAGAAATTACCCGCGAGATTCCTAACGTATCCGACGAAGCTCTGAAGGATTTGGATGAGCGTGGTATTATCCGTATCGGTGCCGAAGTACGCCCCGGCGATATTCTGGTAGGTAAGGTTACTCCGAAAGGCGAAACCGAGCTGACTGCAGAAGAACGTCTGCTGCGTGCTATCTTCGGTGAAAAAGCACGTGAAGTACGTGATAGCTCTCTGCGTGTACCGCACGGCGAAGCAGGTAAGATTGTCAGCGTTAAGGTATTCAGCCGTGAAAACGGCGATGATCTGCCGCCGGGAGTAAACGAACAGGTTCGTGTACATATTGCCCAGAAACGTAAGATTTCCGAAGGCGATAAGATGGCAGGCCGCCACGGTAACAAGGGTGTCGTTTCCCGTATTATGGCACGTGAGGACATGCCTTTCCTGCCGACCGGCGAACCGGTACATATCGTACTGAATCCGTTGGGCGTACCTTCCCGTATGAACATCGGACAGGTACTGGAGAACCATCTGGGCTGGGCAGCACGTGCGCTGGGTATGGAAATTGATACTACCAACCTGGCAGCTAAGCTGAATGCCGTTGAAAAAACCGGCGCAGCAGAAGGTACTCCGGAATTTGAAGCAGCCTTCAAGGAAGAGCTGGCTAATTCCGAAACCGCTAAGAAATTAGAGCATTACGGCTACGATTATGAAAAATATGGTATGCCGGAAACTGTTGAAATTGATAAATTCGGTGGCAAGAGCGTAAAAGCAGTACAGATTTCCGTACCTGTATTCGACGGTGCGCATGAGCAGGATATTGCTGATGCACTGGAGCTTGCAGGCATTGATAAAACTGCTAAGACCACTCTGTATGACGGTCGTACCGGTGAACCCTTCGATAACCCTGTTACCGTTGGTCTGACCTATTACCTCAAGCTTCACCATTTGGTTGATGATAAGATCCATGCCCGCAGCACCGGCCCGTACTCCTTGGTTACCCAGCAGCCGTTGGGTGGTAAAGCACAGTTCGGCGGCCAGAGATTTGGTGAGATGGAAGTTTGGGCGCTGGAAGCATACGGCGCTGCTTACACCCTGCAGGAAATCCTGACTGTTAAGTCCGATGACGTTGTTGGCCGTGTTAAGACCTACGAAGCAATCGTTAAGGGCGAAAATGTACCTGATCCTGGTATTCCTGAATCCTTCAAGGTACTGGTTAAGGAATTGCAGTCCATCGGTCTGGATATCAAGGTTCTCAACGAGGACGAGGAAGAGGTTTCCTTACGCGACGATGAGGATGACGATATTGCAACCACCGCTCGTGAGGTTGATTTAGACATCAACGGCCAGGTTGTTGAAAACGCACCTGAAAAGCCTGTTGATGATTATGCTGATAATGACGCTACCGAGGATGATAGTGATTCTGGGGACATCATTGCCGATATGGGTAATTTCACTATTACCGATAATCCCGATGGTGACTTAGATGATCCGACTAATATGTAAGAGAAGGGAGCGAATGATTCTTGATCGACGTAAATAATTTTGTGTCTATGCGTATCGGTTTGGCTTCTCCGGACCAGATTAGAGCCTGGTCCTACGGCGAGGTAAAAAAACCCGAAACCATCAATTACAGAACCCTGAAGCCGGAACGGGATGGCCTGTTCTGCGAAAGAATCTTTGGCCCTACTAAGGATTGGGAATGTCATTGCGGCAAATATAAACGCATCCGTTATAAGGGTATTATCTGCGACAAGTGCGGCGTTGAAGTTACCCGCAGCAAGGTTCGTCGTGACCGTATGGGTCACATCGAACTGGCTGCGCCGGTTTCCCATATCTGGTACTTTAAGGGTATCCCCAGCCGTATGGGCTTGATTCTGGATATTTCTCCGCGTAGCCTGGAAAAGGTTTTGTATTTTGCAAGCTTCATCGTACTTGACCCGGGTGAAGGTACTGACCTGGTTAAAGGCCAGCTGCTGACCGAGCCCGAGTACATGGAAAAACGTGATAAATATCCTGAAGCAGGCATCCGTGTAGGTATGGGTGCACAGGCTATTAAAGAGCTGTTGGAAGCTATTGATCTGGAAGCTTTGACAGAGCAGCTGCGTCATGAAATGAAGGAGCTGAGCGGTCAGCGCCGTGTACGTGCTATCCGCCGTCTGGAAGTAGCCGAAGCATTCCTGAAATCCGGCAACCGTCCTGAATGGATGATTATGGATGTAGTTCCGGTAATTCCGCCTGAACTGCGTCCAATGGTACAGCTGGATGGCGGTCGTTTCGCAACCTCCGACCTGAACGATCTGTATCGCCGTGTTATTAACCGTAACAACCGTCTGAAACGTCTGCTGGAGCTGCATGCGCCTGATATCATTGTCCGCAATGAAAAACGTATGCTGCAGGAAGCAGTAGATGCTTTGATTGATAACGGCCGTCGCGGCCGTCCGGTTACCGGCCCCGGCAACCGTCCTCTGAAATCCTTGTCCGACATGCTCAAGGGTAAACAAGGCCGTTTCCGTCAGAACCTGTTAGGTAAACGTGTTGACTATTCCGGCCGTTCCGTAATCGTTGTAGGTCCTGAGCTGAAAATGCATCAGTGCGGCTTGCCGAAGGAAATGGCTCTGGAGCTGTTCAAACCCTTCGTTATGAAGCGTTTGGTAAACAGCGGTGAAGCAACTAACATTAAGAGTGCTAAGCGCATGGTAGAGCGTGCTACCAACGCTGTATGGGACGTTCTGGAAGAGGTAATCAAAGAACATCCTGTACTGCTGAACCGTGCACCGACTCTGCACAGACTGGGCATTCAGGCTTTCGAGCCTATCCTGTCCGAAGGCCGTGCTATTAAGTTGCATCCTTTGGTATGTACCGCTTATAACGCTGACTTTGACGGTGACCAGATGGCTGTCCATCTGCCGCTTTCTGTTGAGGCTCAGGCTGAAGCACGTATGCTGATGATGTCCGTAAACAACATCCTGGCACCGAAAGACGGCAAGCCTGTTGCTGTTCCTACACAGGATATGGTTTTGGGCTCCTACTATCTGACTATTGAAAAGACCAGCAAGGATGACCCGAACGTTAAGGGTGAAGGAACCCGCTACAGCAGCGTGGACGAAGCTCAGCTGGCTTACTTCCACCATGCGGTAGATCTGCAGGTACCTATCGAGGTTTATATTCCCAATAGCGAAATCTATGATGAAGAAAAGGGTGCAGCTGTCGGTGAAACCGGTATGTCCCTGGTGGTTACAACTGTAGGTAATACTATTTTCAATGGCGAGCTGCCTTTGGAAATGCGTTACTATCATAAAGAAAAAGATCAGGTTGTTGAGAAGCGCCTGGATGCTTCCGGTAATGTTGTGGAAACAACCGTTGAAGTTGAACGTTGGCATCTCGGCAAGCTGATTGACAAGAAGGAATTAGGCAGACTCGTTGCTAAAGCTCATAAGCTGTATGGCAACCTGCGTACTGCCGAGATTCTGGATATTGTTAAGAAAATGGGTTACGATAATGCTTGTAAATCCGGTATTTCTATCGCAACCTCCGATATTCAGATTCCTGCTGAAAAAGAAGTTATTCTGGAAGCAACAGAGCATGAGGTTGATAAGGTTGAGCGCCTCTTCCGCCGTGGTTTGATGAGCGATGACGAACGTTATCGTAAGGTAATTGACCTGTGGAACGAAGCAACCGATAAGGTTACCGATAAGCTGATGAAATCCACCATGAACAAGTTCAATCCTGTTTCCATGATGGCTGACTCCGGTGCCCGCGGTAACAAACAGCAGATTCGTCAGCTGGCCGGTATGCGTGGTTTGATGGCCGATCCTTCCGGTCGTATTATTGACCGTCCTATCAAATCTAACTTCCGTGAAGGCCTGACCATTTTGGAATACTTCATTTCTTCTCATGGTGCTCGTAAAGGCTTGGCCGATACCGCACTGCGTACCGCTGACTCCGGTTACCTGACTCGTCGTCTGGTTGACGTTGCACAGGACGTAATTGTCCGTGAGGATGATTGCGATATCGTTGGTATGAACCTGGTTAAGGAACGCAGCCGTCTGAGCAAGGCTGTTCTTGGTGCAAGCCAGAACAAAATCCGCGAAAAGGTTATGGGCCGTACCCTGGCTTCCGGCGTACTTGATGAAGAAGGCAACCTGATTGCTGAAGCAGATACCAACATCACCGAAGAGCTTTTTGCTAAGCTCAATGATGCCGGTGTTGAAGAAATCAATCTCTATTCCGACGAAGATATGAACGGTGAGGATATTGAAAATGTCCGCATCAACATCAGCGATACCTTTGCTCATAATGTGCTGAAGGAAGCAATGATGCATAACTTCAACGGCAAAGAGATAGCAGCAGATATTGTTAACGGTGCAGGCGAGGTGCTGGCACATACCGGCGAAACTATGACCGAAGATATTATCAACGCTGTTCTGGCTGACGGTACCGTTAAGGAGTTGCGTATCCGCAATAACGAAATTGCCGGCATTGAGGTTGAGGCAATTACCGAAGGCAAAAAAGAGAAAACCATCATTGAAACCCTGCATGACCGTATTATTGGCCGTAACCTGGCTGAGGATATTCTGGATGAAAATGGTGAAATTCTTTATCATATTAATGAATATGTTACCGAGCCTATGGCAGAACGTATCTGCCAACTGCGTGAAAAGGTTAAAATCCGCAGCGTACTTACCTGTAAGGCTAAGTTCGGCGTTTGCCGCAAGTGCTATGGCCGCAACCTGGCAACCGGCAAGAACGTTGATGTTGGTGAGGCAGTCGGCACTATTGCCGCACAGTCCATCGGCGAACCTGGTACTCAGCTGACCATGCGTACGTTCCATACCGGTGGCGTTGCAGGTGCAGACGATATTACCCAAGGTCTGCCTCGTGTCGAGGAGCTGTTCGAAGCACGTAAACCGAAACATCCCGGCATTCTGTCCGAGGTTGCAGGTCACGTACACATTACCCAGGAAGGCAACAGCCGCAAGGTAACCGTAATGGCACTGGATGGCGAAAACCAGGAATATCAGATTCCTTACGGCGCTAAGCTGTCTGTTGTTGAGGGTGAGGAAATCGCTAAGGGCGACCGTCTGACCGAAGGTTCTCTTAACCCGCATGACGTACTGCGTATCAGCGGCGTGAAGGCTACCCAGAACTATCTGGTATCTCAGGTAGTAGGCGTTTATAAGTCTCAGGGCGTAGATATCAACAGTAAGCATATCGAGGTTATGGTTCGTCAGATGATGCGCAAAATCCGCATCGAGGAATCCGGTGACACCACAATGCTGCCGGGTGAAGACGTTGATGTGGCAGAATTTGAAGAGCAGAATACCGAGATGCTGGAAGCAGGCAAGACTCCTGCAGAAGGCCGTGCTATCCTGCTGGGTATCACTAAAGCTTCTTTGGCTACCGACTCCTTCCTGTCTGCTGCTTCCTTCCAGGAAACCACCCGCGTACTCACCGATGCCGCTATCAAGGGCAAGGTTGACCCGCTGCTGGGCCTGAAAGAAAACGTTATCATCGGTAAGCTGATTCCGGCAGGTACCGGTATGAGCCGTTATCGTGATATCAAAGTTAAATATAATGTTCCGATGCCCGAAGTTGCAACTGCTGATACCGCAGCAGAGGAAACTCCAGATAAGGAATAACGTATAAGCAAGCGCGCCTCAAAGCCTCAAGCTCTGAGGCGCTTTGCTCTCTAAGGAGAACTATTTTATGCTGATAAAAAAATTCCCTGTTCCCTGCCGCGTTGATTATGTTCCTTCTCCCTATGAGCCGGATGAGGACGGCGTGCAGGATGTCGGCTATTATAACGGCAAGCTGAGTGACGGCCGTGCCTATCGCCTGGAATGCTGGCGTATGGACGATATGCTGATGCTGACAGTAATGTTTTCCGACCGCTGCCTTGAAGGCTACAGACGTGAGGATATGGCGCTTTTGCTGGAGCTGGAAGATATCGTATGCTTTACCGGCACTAACCGTAAGCTGCAGGCTACACGCACGGAGGATGACCGCGGCCAGACTGTATGGGCCATTAATATTATGCTGGCTAATAAAAAAGGCACCTATGCGGAAATTGTGCCGTCATTGAACAGATATATTATGTAAGACAATCGCTGCTGAAGGCAAAGCTTTGGCAGCGATTTTTCAGTTAAAATTAATTTTACATGCCTATACTGCATTGTGATACAATAGCTGTAACGGAGGCGGAAGCAATGAAAATTTTATTAGCTGAGGATGATATAAATTTAGGCAAGCTTTTAAGCATGCTGCTGAAAAAGCAAAATATAACTGTGAACTGGGTGCAGGATGGCGAGGCTGCCTACGATGCTGTGTATGCCGACGGCTATGATGTGCTGGTGTTGGACTGGATGATGCCGCTTCTGAGCGGACTTGATCTGTGCAAGCGTCTGCGTGAGGAGGATTATCAGGGAAAAATATTGCTGCTGACGGCCAAGGATACGTTGGCGGATAAGGTGCAGGGCTTAAACAGCGGTGCCGATGACTATCTGGTAAAGCCTTTCGAGCTGGAGGAGCTGGTGGCGCGTTTGAACGCTCTTTGCCGCCGCCAGGGACAGTACAGTGCGGAAAAGCTGCGTTACGGCGCTTATACGTTGGAAAGCTCTACTTATTGCCTGGCATACGGCGAGCGTCGTGTAGAGCTGCGTCCGCGTGAATTTAAGCTGCTGGAGCTGTTTTTGCGTAACCGTGGGCAGGTTATGCCGCGTGCGGTGCTGCAGGACCGCATCTGGGGCATTGACAGCGATGTGACGGAGAACAATCTTGATGTGCATATCCGTCTGCTGCGTAAAAAAATTATGGAGCTGAACGGAGAAGAACTGATTAAAACGATGCGGGGCGTGGGCTATTATGTGGAATAAGCCTTTTGAAAAGCTGCGCCGGCGTATGACCTGCTTATATGCGGCAATCTTCGGTGCTTTGATTTTAGTTATTGTAGCTGCTGCCTATACCTTTATCTGGTGGGAAATATTGGCGCACGAAAAGGAAAATCTTGTAGCGCAAATTTACCATGAGGGCGAAGAATGGGTAGAATCGGAGGAGGCTCCCTGCTCCGAAGCAGCTATCCGCAGCGGGAAGATGCTTGCATACTTTGTGAATGCAGATGGCTCGAAGGTAATTTTAAACCAGCTTGGAACAGGTGAGGCAGGTCAGGAGCTGATGAGTCATAAAGATGATTGGCCGAAGAAGCTGAATACATCGCGTCTTTTGCGGATGCAGAGTGCAAATGGCGTACGCTATCGCTACCTTGCCGCAGTTGCTCCTGTTATTGACGGTGATAAGCAGGTTGGCAGGCTGTATATGTTCAAAAATATGGAGTTTTATTATCATGCGGCCTATAAAACACTGTTTTTGCTTTTGTGTATGGCATTGATACTCTATTTTGCTGCCTGTTATTTCGGTTATTGGCTGGCAGAACGCAATATCCGTCCTATAAGCAACATGTATGCCAAGCAGCAGCAGTTCACAGCGGATGCTTCGCATGAAATGCGCACGCCGCTTGCCGTTATGAAGCTGGCTGTGCAGGGACTGCAGGAGGATGAGGACAGCAGGCTGAGCGATTTTGCCAAAGAGTCGGTAAACATGCTGCAAAGCGAGTCGGAAAGACTTAGCCGTCTTACGGAAAATCTTATGACGCTGGCGCGCAGCGATGAGAATATTCTTCCCGTTTATACGGCGCAGGTGGATATAACGGCGCTGTGTAAAAAGGTTGCATCGCAGATGTCGCTTTTGGCAGCAGAAAAAAAGCTGCAGCTGAAGCAGGAAATCCAGGATAACTTGGTAATGCAGGGGGATGAAATGGCTTTATCGCGCTTGCTGATTATTCTGCTGGATAATGCTATGAAGTATTCATCGGAGCAGACGCAAATTACTCTGCGTGTAGCCAAGGTGAAAACGCATCTGGTGCTGGAGGTACGTGATGAAGGCTGTGGCATCAGTGACGATGATAAGCAGAAGATTTTTGACCGCTTCTTCCGCGTGGACAAGGCGCGCAGCCGTAGTCAGGGAGGCCTTGGCTTAGGCTTGTCGCTGGCGTTGGCTATTGTGCGGCAGCATGGCGGCAGCATCAAGGTTCTCGACAACAAGCCGCGGGGAACTATCATGTATGTGAAGCTGCCGACGACTGTAAAGTAATCCTTAAGCTTTCTTACAAGCTGAAATTAAGATGAATACCCCTTTCAGTAATCATTAAGTGAAGGTGTTTATACTGTGCTTAATGAAAAGCGGAGTATAGAAGCTCTGCTGCCGAAGGGGGATTTTTTATGCCACGAAAATATTGGCTGCTGCTTTTTGCAGCTGCCGCAGCATTGCTTTTTGCGGGTAATGGCAGCCTGCTGATTACAGACAGCGTAGAATCTAATTATGCTTTGACGGCAAAGGAGATGGTATTGAGCGGCGATTGGCTGTCACCGCAGATTTACGGTCATTACTGGTATGATAAGCCGATTTTCTTTTATTGGCTGACGGCGTTGGCTTATAAAATGTTTGGCTTTACGGAATTTGCTTCGCGCTTCTTTCCAGCGTTCTTCGGTTTGGGCAGCGTGGCATTATTGGCGTGGGGTGGCAGCAAGCTCGAAAATGCGCGCAGCGGCTTTTTCAGTGCGTTGGTGCTGCTGAGCAGTGTAGAATTTTTTCTGATCAGCAAGTCGGTAATTACAGATGCTGTATTGTTCTTTTTCTTCAGTGCGACATTGCTGTTTTTCTATCTTGGCTATTGTGACGGCAGGGCGCGCTATTGGTACATTATGTATGCTGCAGCAGGCTTTGCGGTTCTTACCAAGGGACCGATTGGCGTGCTGCTGCCGGGATTGATTATTACGTTATTCCTGTTGTGGCAGCGTGATTGGCACGTACTGAAGCGCATGCATCTTGTAAGCGGCACATTGCTGTGTGCGGCGGTTGTCGTGCCCTGGTATGCTGTAATGTACAGCCTGCACGGCAGTGATTTCATCAATACCTTCTTCGGCACGCACAACTTCCTGCGCGCAACGGTATCGGAGCATCCGCGTGACGATGTGATTTATTATTATACGCTGGTAAATCTGCTGGCGCTGTTCCCGTGGAGCGGACTTGTTCCCTGGGCTGCTTATAAATGGTGGCGGCAGGGACATCGCAAGCTAGGGGAGCAGCAAAAATTTTTACTGCTTTGGGCACTTGTTGTTTTCGTTTTCTTCCAATGTATGGCAACGAAATACATCACCTATACCTATCCGCTGCTCTTCCCGGCCAGCCTTTTGCTGGGAAGTATGCTGGCAAAATATACTGACTGTGCAGACGGCGGTTATATGTTTTTTGTCGGCGGCGGTCTTGCTGTATTGCTTGGCGGCGCCTGGTTTGCGGTAAGCAACAAGCTCATAGCTTCGGAGCTGCTGTTTTTGCTGCCGTTGGCGCTGATTGTCGGCGTGATGCTGGATTATATCTTGCGCTTAATGACGGAAGAGCGTGCTTACGGTATTGCGGCGATGTCGGTATTATTTTATATTGCGCTTGTTTTCAGCCTTGCTGTGCCGTTTAGCGAGCAGCGCAGTGCGAAGAATTTGGGTGAGATGCTGACGGAAAATGATGTACACGAGGTAGGCTTATATGGCAAATATCCTACTTCTGCAGTTTTTTACAGTAGCAGTAAGGTAGTTAAGCTGATGCATGAGCGTGAGGTTGCAGGCTATGTTCCCAAGGATTTTTCCTGGACCGGCAAGAACGTTATGCCTTATGCAACGCTGGAGCGGAATCCTTATCGTATTGTTGTGGTTACGCCCAAAAGCTATGATAGATTTATTGCTCAGCAGAATAAAAAATGGCAGGTTATTGATGCCGACAGCAGCTGGATTATGCTGAGAATGCAAAACAGCTGAGCCGGAATATAAATATCTCGATAATAAGTGCCTGTGACGAAGCGTTGCAGGCACTTTTAATAATTTGGCAGATTATCAACAAATTAAAGAATAATTAAGTTTATGATAATATGCTATAATAAGGGAATAATAACTAAACAGGAGGCGTAAGCATGCACAATAAAAATTCTGCTATGGCGTTTATCGTTCTGCTTGGTATCGTCAGCTTGTTCAGCGATATGACGCATGAAGCGGCGACAAGTATTAAGGGAGCGTATTTATTAATTTTAGGAGCAAGTGCTTCTACCATCGGTTTTATCTCCGGCATAGGCGAGCTTTTAGGCTATGGCCTGCGTTATCTTTTTGGCCGCTTAGTCGATAAAACGCACAATTATTGGGGCTTTATGATTTTAGGTTATGCCGTTGACGTTTTTGCGGTGCCGGCATTGGCGCTTGTGCATCGTGACGGCTGGATAGCAGCCTGTGTACTGCTCGTTGTTGAGCGCATCGGTAAGGCGATAAAAAAGCCTGCAAAGAATACTATTCTTTCCTTTGCAGCTTCGCAGGAGGGTGTCGGCAAAAGCTTTGCTATACAGGAAGCCTTGGATCAGCTTGGCGCTTTTATCGGCCCCTTGCTGCTTTATGCGGTGATGCTGTATAAGCATGGCGATGAATACGAGGTATACAATGCAGCCTTTGCTTTTCTGACTTTGCCTGCTGTCTGCACAATTGCTTTTTTACTGTTTGCTAAAAGCCGTTTCCCGAATCCGGAATCCTTTGAGCCGGAAGCTAAGACAGAGAAGAAGGATAGCTTTGTAGGCAAGAAAAGCTTTTATTTGTATCTTGCAGGTATCAGCTGTTTTGCTTTCGGCTTTGTAGATTTTCCGCTGGTGACTATGCATTTGGCAAAAAATAAGCTTTTTGATGACAGTATTTTGCCGTTGCTTTATTCCGGTGCGATGCTTGTGGATGCGGTGGCAGCGCTTTTCTTTGGCTGGCTGTTTGATAAAATGCGTACGAAGGCGCTGGTTATTTCTACGGCTATTTCAGCTTTCTTTGCATTTTTTGCCTTTGGCATGACTTCACCGGGTATGATTATGCTGGGTATTGCTTTGTGGGGCGTAGGAATGGGTGCGCAGGAATCTATTATGAAAGCAGCTGTTGCCACTATGACCAGTAAGGAGCATCGTGCCAGCAGCTACGGTGCGTTCGAATTTTTCTTTGGCTTAGCGTGGTTTTTGGGCAGCTGGCTGTTGGGAGCTGTTTATGATTATTCATTGAATACCTTCATCATTGTTTCTGTTGCGGCACAGCTTATTGCTGTACCCTGTTATCTTTTAAGTGAGCGTAGCTTTGCTGATGAAAACGGCAGGTGATTTGCTTCAAAAGTTACACTCCTTTATGTATTCGTGTATACATAAAAAAATTTTGAAAAAAGGCTTGCGTTCTTCAAAAAGTGTGTTATAATAGCGTACATAAGTAAATAACGAGTGGATGATGTATATGGGAGAAGGCACTGCCTACCGAAGGAGCAAAACTCTCAGGTGCTTATAAAAAGCAAGAACCGTGTACAGACACAACTCTGGAGAGTCCCTTAAATGGGCGCCGAAGGTGCAAAGATGTCTTCTGAAATTCAGAAACGTCCTTATCTCTCAGGCCAGTGGACGGAGCAAAACAACAATTATAGCATAGCTATCAGGGCCGCTGACAAACCGGAGTATCAGATAATCATACTCCGGCTTTTTATTTACTTAGGGAACTTTGAAAATGAGAGGGGAAATCATCATGTTGGAAACATTGAATGCAATTGATTCGTTTGTCTGGGGTCCGCCGCTACTGGTGCTGCTTGTAGGTACCGGCATTATGCTGACTATTCGTTTAGGCTTGCTGCAGGTATTGAAGCTGCCGCAGGCATTGAAGCTGATCTTCTGTGCCAAGAATGATGGGCACGGTGATGTAAACAGCTTTAAAGCTCTGTGTACAGCTCTTGCCGCAACTGTTGGTACCGGTAACATTGTCGGTGTTGCTACCGCAATTAAGGCCGGTGGCCCCGGTGCATTGTTCTGGATGTGGCTGGCTGCCTTCTTCGGTATGGCAACTAAATATGCGGAATGCCTGCTGGCTGTAAAATATCGTACTGTCGATGCTAATGGCAATATCTCCGGCGGTCCGATGTATTACATCCAAAACGGCCTCGGCAAGCAATATAAACCATTGGCAATTATGTTCTGTGTCTTCGGTATCATGTGCGCATACTTCGGCGTAGGTACCTTTGCTCAGGTAAACTCCATTGTTGAGATTACCAAAATCTCTGTTGGTATCCCGGTTATCTACACCGGTATTGCTCTTACCGTATTGGTTGCTGCTGTAACCATCGGCGGTCTGAAATCTATCTCTAATGTTTCTTCTAAGGTTGTTCCCGGCATGGCAGTAATTTACTTCTTTACTACCTTGGGCATTTTAGTTAGCTTTGCGGACCAGGTTCCGGGCGCTATCGCACTGGTTATTGAAAGTGCCTTCACTACTACTGCTGCACAGGGCGGCTTCCTTGGTGCAACTGTTATGCTGGCGATGCGTAATGGTGTTGCCCGCGGCGTATTCTCCAACGAATCCGGCTTAGGCTCTGCTCCTATCGTAGCAGCTGCAGCAAAAACTCATTGGCCTGCTGAACAAGGTCTGGTTTCCATGACCGGTACCTTCATTGATACTATCATCATCTGCACCATGACCGGTTTGTCCTTGATTGTTACCGGCGTTTGGAACGGCGATCTCAACGGTGCTGCCATGACTAATGCAGCCTTCAGCTCTGCATTCCCTGCCTTTGGTACTTGGTTACTGTTGGTTGGCCTGGTGCTCTTCGCCTTCACTACTATCCTTGGCTGGAACTACTACGGCGAACGTTGCGTAGAATATCTGATGGGTGTTAAAGCAATTCTTCCGTATCGCATCGGTTTCATTATTCTTGTAGCTGTTGGCCCGTTCCTGAAGCTGGAAGAAATCTGGGTTATGTCCGATATCGTTAACGGTCTGATGGCTCTGCCTAACCTGATTGCTCTGGTTGCTCTTTCCGGCGTAGTTGTTGCTGAAACTAAAGCATATCAACAACATCTCAAGGAAGAATCTGAGCTGGTTCCGGCAAAATTAGCCGAAGAAACCAATCATTAAGTTTTCCCAATTAATTTTATATAGGCAGC
>OKSM01000367.1_pt1 | contig 16262 bp, 10 predicted proteins | sample 1606281 | NCBI WGS metagenome assembly OKSM01 (sample SAMEA3879549, study PRJEB24766) | human gut metagenome | biome: human-associated habitat; feature: feces | place: USA | collected 1985/1987
TGAACCCCGGAGACACCGTTCTTTCGATGTCGCTTGAGGAGGGCGGCCATCTTTCCCACGGGCACCGCATGAACATATCGGGGAAGCTCTATAATATCGTCAGCTATGGCGTCGACCCCGTTACGGGCAGAATAGACTACGACAAACTCGAACAGCAGGCCATGGAATGCAAGCCCCGCCTCATCGTAGTCGGAGCCTCCGCATACCCGCGCGAAATCAACTTTAAGAGGGCCTCGGAAATTGCAAAAAAATGCGGGGCAATGCTGTTGGCAGACATCGCCCATATAGCAGGGTTGGTCGCCGCGGGAGTGCATCCGTCGCCTTTCCCGCACTGCGACTTTGTCACCACTACGACACACAAGACCCTTCGCGGCCCGCGCGGCGGCGTGATAATGTGCAAAGAGCAGTACGCCAAGGCCGTAGACTCGGCCGTGTTCCCGGGAACGCAGGGCGGCCCGCTCATGCACGTAATTGCGGCAAAGGCGGTGTGCTTCGGGCAGGCTCTGCAGGACTCTTTCAAGGATTACCAGAGGCAAGTGGCGGCCAACGCCAAGGCCCTGGCCGACGCTCTCTCTTCCAGGGGCTTTAGCCTGGTTTCAGGCGGGACGGACAACCACCTTATCCTCATAGATTTGCGCAAGAGCCACCCCGAGCTGACCGGCAAGGACGCCCAGAACGCGCTCGATCGCGCCAATATCACGACGAACAAGAACACCGTTCCCGGCGAGACGCGTTCGCCGTTTAAGGCAAGCGGAATACGATTGGGCACCCCGGCGGTAACGTCGAGGGGCTTTACGGAGGCCGATATGGACAAGATCGCCGAGGCAATAAAGATTGTCTTGGACGCGCCCGAGGACGATGCGGCCATCGCCAAGGCCAAGGCCATTGCCGACGAGCTTTGCAAGAAATATCCGCTTCCCTACTAAGAAATATTTAAATTAAACAAATAGGAAGGGAGCTCGATATTTATTCGGGACTCCCTTTTTGTTAATAATCGACATATGGACTATTCAAAAGAACTTAAGACACTGGTATCGGATGCGCTCGGCAGCGGCAAGATATTGGCCGCGTCGGCTCAAAACATAAACGCGTGGCTCGACGAGGATTTCCTTCCGGAATGGGCGCTAAAATCGCTTTTGGAGCTTTTTGAGAAAGGCGAGTTTGAAGAAATCAACGACCGCTTTTTCAAGCCGCTGTCCTTTGGCACCGGCGGAATGCGCGGGCGCACGATTGGCAAGGTTTGCACGTCTGCCGAGCTTGGGAAGGTGTCGCAGAAGGGCACGCCCGAGCATGCGGCCGCGGGAGCAAACAACATGAACGATTTCACCGTCGCGCGCGCCACTGCGGGGCTGTTTGGGTATTGCAAAAAATACCTGGAAAATGAAGGCTCCACCCAGAAGCCGTCTTTGGTTGTCGCCCACGATGTCCGCCATTTTTCGCCGCATTTTTGCGCACTTGCCGCATCGGTTTGGAATAGGCTCGGAGGGGTGGCATACATCTTTGACGGGGCGCGTTCGACGCCGCAGCTCTCGTTTACGGTAAGGCACCTAAAAACGACGGCCGGCATAGTAATAACGGCTTCGCACAACCCCGCGCACGACAACGGCTACAAGGTTTACTTTAGCGACGGGGCGCAGGTGATTAGCCCCCATGCCGAGGGAATAGTAGCCGCGGTAAACGAGGTGTCGTGGAAGAAAGTCGGAGAGCTTCTTGACATCGATTTAAACGGCGTGAAAACCGTCGGCAAGGAGGCCGAGCAGGCATACATAGCATCCATTGAGAATTGCGTTATAGACAAGTCGGTTATGTCGGCAAACAAGCCCAAGTTGGTCTTTACGGCGGTCCACGGAACCGGAGCCACTCTATGCCCGTCGGTAATGAGGCATTTCGGCCTCGATCCGATACTCGTGGAGGAGCAGATGGTTATGGATCCGCGCTTCCCGACGGTTAAGCAGCCCAACCCCGAGTACGGGTAATGGGATCCTCCAGCACGCTGCCTGCGTTTAAAATTTCAACGCCGTCACCCAGCTGCGGGCGCACCGGCTTTAAGGTTTTCTTGGTCGATTTTTTTGCCATTGTGTTTCCTCATACTGTCCAGAGGCCGTGTTTCGGGCTTTTGGGGTGCATTGCTGCCGCCCGCGCCCTCATCCGGCTCGTAAACTCGCCACCTTCCCCCGGCCGGGGGAAGGCTTTGGCACGGTATCGTTCTGTTTATCAGGACACGTCCAGATCATCCAGATACTCTGCGCCGTGCTGAGCAATATGCTCCTTGCGGCCTGCCAGATTGTCGCCCAGCAGGATATCGAACACCTGCGCGGTCTGCACCACATCGGTGGGCATTACCTTGATCAGGCGGCGGCTTTCCGGGTTCATGGTGGTCAGCCACATCATCTCGGGGTCGTTCTCGCCCAAGCCTTTGGAGCGCTGGATGGTGTATTTTTTGTCCCCGATCTTTTCCAGAAAAGCGGCCTTTTCCGGCTCGGTATAAGCAAAATAAGTGCGGTCCTTCGTGGTGATCTCGTACAAAGGCGACTCCGCGATATACACATAGCCCTTGTTGATCAAGGTGGGGGTAAGGCGGTAGAGCATGGTCAGCACAAGGGTGCGGATCTGGTAGCCGTCCACATCGGCATCGGTACAGATGACGATCTTATTGAACCGCAGGTTTTCGAGGTTAAAGGTAGCCAGCTCCTTGTTGTGCTTGCCGCCCAGCTCCACGCCGCAGCCCATCACCTTGATCAGGTCTACGATGACGTCCGACTTGAAGATGCGGGCATAATCCGCCTTCAGGCAGTTCAAAATCTTGCCGCGGATGGGCATGATGGCCTGATATTCACTGTCCCGGCTGGACTTGACCGCGCCCATAGCCGAGTCGCCCTCCACGATATACAGCTCGCGGCGGGCGGCGTCCCGGGTGCGGCAGTCCACAAACTTCTGCACGCGGTTGGCTAAGTCGATTTGCGTAGAGAGCGTCTTTTTGATGCTCTGGCGCGTTTTTTCCGCGTGCTCGCGGCTCTGCTTGTTCACCAGCACCTGCTGGCAGATCTTCTGGGCTTCCTCCGGCTTTTCCAGAAAATACACTTCCAGATAATGCTTGAGGAAGTCGGTCATGGCCTGCGAGACAAATTTATTGGTGATGGCCTTTTTGGTCTGGTTCTCGTAGCTGGTGCGGGTGGAAAAGCTGGAGGATACATACACCAGACAGTCCTGCACGTCCTGAAAGCTGATGGCGCTCTCGCCCTTTTTGTACAGATTCTTTTCCTTCAGGTACTTGTTGATCTGGTAGACAAAGGCGGTGCGCACCGCGTGTTCCGGGCTGCCGCCGTGCTCCAGCCACGAGGAGTTGTGGTAGTATTCCAGCAGCTGTACCTTATTAGAGAAGCAAAAAGCCGCACCCATGCGCACCTTGTAGTCCGGCTGATCCTCGCGGTCGCGGCCCACGGCCTCGCTCTCACAGCTGAACACCGGGGTCAGGGTGTCCTCCCCTGCTACTTCTGCCACATAGTCCGCAATGCCGTTCTGGTAGCACCAGCTCTCGTGCCATGGCTTGCCGGTGGCGGGGTCTTTTTCCTTTTCATCGGTAAAGTTGAGGGTAAGCCCGGCGTTGACCACAGCCTGACGGCGCAGCACGTCCTTATAGTAGCTGCCGGGCACATCAATATCGGTAAACACCTCATCGTCCGGCTTCCAGTGGATAATACTGCCGGTGCGGCGTCCCTTGTAGGGCTCCTTTTGCAGGCCACCTACGTTCTCGCCCTTTTTAAAGTCCAGATGGTAGTGATAGCCGTCGCGGTAGATATCGGCGGTCATCCATGCCGAGGCGTACTGGGTGGCGCACAGACCCAGACCGTTCAGGCCAAGGCTGAACTCGTAGTTATCCTCGCCTTCGCCGTACTTGCCGCCCGCGTACATCTCGCAGAACAGCAGCTCCCAGTTGAAGCGCCCCTCGCCGTTGTTCCAGTCCACGGGCATACCGCGGCCAAAGTCCTCCACAATGACGCTGCCATCCTTGCAGCGGGTCACGTTGATGGTATCGCCGTGGCCGTCGCGGGCTTCATCGATAGAGTTGGACACGATCTCAAAGATCGAGTGGGCACAGCCCTCCACACCGTCTGAGCCAAAGATGACTGCCGGGCGCTTGCGCACACGGTCGGCACCCTTTAACGAGGTAATGCTCTCGTTGCCATATTCCTGTTTTTTTGCCATGCTGCTCCTCCCGTCCCGCCGCAGCTGTGCCACGCAGGACGTCCTGTAATCAAAGCAGACGCCCGCCCTTTCTATTATATAAGAAATATAACAGCATCTCTGCGGGCATAAGCGCCTGTGTTCTTTTCTTTTATTAAACCATAGGTTGTAAAACTTGTCAAATATTCTTTCTCTCTTTTCCCGTACTGCCCCCGGCACGAAAACCGCGAAAAAAAGTCGTTCTTATTTTGCACGCAGAGACGCCGAAAAGCAAAAACTTTTCAATTTTTTCAAAAAAGTTTGCATTTACCCCTTTACAAAATCGAAATTTCAGGTATAATAATCATCGTCCGGTGCGCCTCTGTAGCTCAGTCGGTAGAGCAGGGGACTGAAAATCCCCGTGTCATTGGTTCGATTCCGATCGGAGGCACCACGTCAAGGAAACCCAACAGGGTTTCCCAATATGCGGCCGTAGCTCATCTGGTAGAGCGCCACCTTGCCAAGGTGGAGGTAGCGAGTTCGAGCCTCGTCGGCCGCTCCAATACGAAGCCATCGTTGATGCAGAAATGCAAAAGCGATGGCTTTTTTGTTTTGTGTGGCAATGGTCGGGAATGTTCTCCGCTTGCCAAAGCAAAGAGCCGCCGTGCAACACGATGCACGGCGGCTCTTCTTACAATATAAATAAAGCACTACCGCACGGCGTCTTACATCACCATGGTGATGATCAGCGCACAAAGCGGCAGGGTAACGATGCTGAGCAGGGTAGTCAGCACCACGCTGCCGGCGGCAAAGTGCTCATCGTGGCCGAACTGCACCGCAAATACCGAGGTGATGGCGGCAGCCGGGCAGCATTCCAGCAGCGTGACCACCTGTGCAGCAGTGCCGTGGAAGCCCAGCACCCCGAATAGCGCCAGCGTAGCCGCCGGGATCAGCAGCATACGCACGGAGGCAAGCTTCCAGATGTGCTTGTCGGTCACGATGCTACGCACGTCACCGGCGGCGATCAGCATCCCGGTGATGAGCATGGACAGCGGGGTGTTCACCCCGGCCAGCAGTTCCAGCGGCTGGGTGATCAGGGCAGGCAGCGGGATCTGCAGCAGATAGATGCCCAGACCCACCACAATGGCGTACAACACCGGGGTGCGCACCAGACTGTGGGCAACCTCTTTTACGCTGGAGCCGCCGCTGACAAGACCGTAGCCCAGCGTCCACAGCAGAATATTGAACACGGTAACGTAGGCGCTGGCATACAAAAGACCCTCAGAGCCGAACAGCGCCGAAATGAGCGGGAAGCCCATGTATGCCGCGTTGGAAAAAATGCAGGCAAACCGAAAAATGGGCATCCGGCTGCCGGTCTTGCGTGCCGTGAGCAGCAGGGTGATCACGGTGCCCAGCAGCACGGACAGGACACTCATGCCAAAAGCCGCCAGTAGATTACGCAGGATCTGGGTGCTGAACTCCATGCGGTAAGAGTTTACCACCATGGCCGGCACGATGATGTACACCAGCAGATTGGAAAGCGCCTGCTTGTTTTCCAGCTTGAGCACGCCGCTTTTGACCGCCACCATGCCTGTGCCGATCAGCAGGAACAAGACCACGACCTGCTGCGCGGTGATGAGAGCCAGTTCCATAAAATTTCCTCCTCTAAGGTCGTAACACGTATACCACGAAAGATACAACACAGGTATAGCACAAAACCCTGCGGATAGCAAGGCTAAACGCAGGGTTTTGCAAGATTTTGCTGTTACAGCTTACAAAATGACATTTTTGATCAGCAGGGAAATGCTGCCGTCATCGGCGTGCAGGAACTCTACCTCCGATTCGGCGTTCAATAACTCCGTGGGAATCTTCACTTCAATGCCGTTGGCGGTGCGCAGGCTGCGACTCTCCATCCGGCGGATGCGGGCGGGGGTCACGGTCACCGGCTGGGCAGCGCTGTCAAGGACATCGCTCTTTTCCACATAGTCGTCAAAGGGCACGGCGGCGAGAGGATATTCCTCTTCCAGCTGCTGGCGCACCTGCTGGATGGACACCTGATTGTCGTTGTCGGCGGCCTGATTGGCGATCATCATGGCCACCTGTGCCTCCACATGGGGCGTTTCGGCGTAGTTTTCCTGCACAGCCTGCACGGCGGCTTCCTGAATGGCCTGCAGTTTTTTCTTTTCCGGCTGAGCGGTGGTGTACTGGAACACCACGGTGGAAAGATAAAACTCCTTGTGACCGTCAATATCATACTTCTTTTCCAGCAGACGCATGGAGTAATCGGTCAGGTCAACCAGTGCGCCCTCCTCTACCTTGCCGCTCTGGGTAGGCAGGCAGGCGCGCTGCTGGATGATGGAATTCACCGGGGCGCCCTCTACGGTTTCGGTATAGTGGGTGTAACCGTTTTTGTAGTTCAGCTTCAGGATGCCCAGCCACGGCGCACCGTCCCGGGTAAAATCCACCACGGCAAGGTCTGCCCCGGGGATGGTGGTGTGGGCGTGCATATAGTCGAACAGCACCCCGGCAATGCGGCAGGAAAGATCCACGAAGTCCTGATTGTGCTCCAGCTCATTTTTAAAGGCTGAATCCGGCAGCGGGCGGCACTGGCGGATGTCGTCGCTGGCCAGCAGCTTTTCAATGTGATTTTGCAGGTAGGCGTTTTTTTCGGCGGTCAGCTCCATGGGCCCGCCGCTGAGCACCGGCGCATCCATGGTGGTATCCAGAACGTGCAGAATAGCCTGATGAATGATGATCTCCATTGTTGCTCCTCATTTCGTGACATAATGTTTGCGCCCAGTATAGCACAACTGCCGGAAAAAGGCGAGAGCCGCCGGGGTATTTTACGGATTCTACAATTTACAAATCCCGCCAAAAGGGCTATACTTATAATATCTGTGCAAAAGGAGGTGGAGCTGGTGGACGAGCAGTTGGAACAGATTGAAGGCGTCGTGGAGGATATCATCTACGAGAACGAGGATAACGGCTATGTGGTGTTCGAAATCTCCGGCGGCGGGGTACTCACGGTGGTCTGCGGCATCGTAGGCGAGCTGCACGCAGGGGAAAGCGTCATCTGCCGCGGCCGATACGAAAACCACGCCACCTATGGCCGCCAGTTTCACGCGCAGGAATGCGAAACCGATATGCCCAAGGATCTGGAAGCGGTGTACGCCTTTCTGGCCAGCCGTTCCCTGCCGTATATCGGCGCAAGGACTGCGGATAAGATCATTGATATGTTCGGGGCTGAAGCGCTGGAGGTCATCGCCAACGACCCCGCCCGGCTGACTAAGATCCCGGGTATCTCGCCGGATAAAGCCGATCGCATCCAGCAGGAGTTCAAGCGGATGTTCGGCATGCGGGAGCTCATCGCCTATCTGGCGCAGTTCGAGATCAGCCCCCGCAAGGCCATGGAGGTGTTCAAGGCCTTTGGCGTGGGGGCAATGCAGGCTATTGCGTCCAACCCCTATCTGCTGTGCGGCGAGCCGTTACAGCTGGACTTCCGTCACGCGGACAGCATCGCCCAGTATTACCACATGGAAGGGGACTGTGCCCAGCGGCTGGAAGCGGCCCTGCTGCGCACCTTACGCCACAACGCGGGCAACGGCCACACCTGTCTGCCCCGGGCACAGCTGCTGGCCACTGCCTCCAACTTCATCCATCAGCCGCCGGAAAAGCTGGCCCGTGCACTGGATCATTGCATCGAAACGGAAGAACTGGCCGTGAAAATGTTCGATGCCGTGCCCTATATCTACTTGCCGGATCTGTTGGCTGCGGAGCAGGACATTGCCGACCGGCTGAATCTGCTGGCAAAGCGCGGCAAAAATACCGTGCGGGAGCTGGATAAAAACATTCAGATCTTAGAGCTGACCCAAGGGTTTGCCTATGCTCCTCTGCAAAGGGAAGCCATCCGCAAGGCTATGACGGAGAACTGCCTTGTGCTCACCGGCGGCCCCGGCACCGGCAAGACCACCACCGTCAACGCCATTTTGCAGTTGCTGGAAAATCAGGCCGAGCGGGTAGCCCTTTGTGCCCCCACCGGACGCGCTGCCAAGCGGCTCAGCGAGCTGACTGGCCGCAAGGCCAGCACCATCCACCGTCTGTTGGAGGTGGACTACACCGGCGGCGTGGTCAGCTTTATCCACAACGACAAAAATCTGCTCAAGTGTGACGTGGTCATTCTGGACGAGATGAGCATGGTGGACGTCAAGCTGTTTCAGGCGCTCATTGCGGCGCTGCGCTACACCTGCCGTATTATTATGGTAGGCGATGCCGACCAGCTGCCCAGCGTAGGTGCGGGCAACATCCTCAGCGAGGTCATCCACTCCGGCTGCGTGCCTACCGTCTGCCTGAACGAGATCTTCCGACAGGCAAAGCGCAGCCTCATCGTGGAAAACGCGCACCATATCATCTCCGGCGAGCCGCTGCAAAAGGGCAGCAAGACCGACGACTTCTTCTTTCTGGAAACGGACGGCGAGGCCGCGCAGCGTCTGGTGTGCGACCTTGTTACCACTCGGCTGCCCCGGAGCTACGGCTTTGATCCCATCCGGGATATTCAGGTGCTGTGTCCCACAAAGCTTGGCCCCACCGGCACGCAGGCGCTGAACGTGGAGCTGCAAAACCTGCTCAACCCGCCCCAGAAAGGCAAGCCCCAGCTGCAAAGCGCCGCCCGAGTGTTCCGAGTGGGGGATAAGGTGATGCAGGTGCGTAACAACTACGAGATCGTCTGGAACCGCATCGGCGGCGAACAGGGCGTAGGTGCCTACAACGGCGATATCGGCATCGTGGAAAGCATCAACCTGCGAGAGCGCTCCATGGTGGTGCGTATGGACGACCGGCGGCTGCTCTACCCGGCGGAAAACCTGAACGAGTTGGAGATCGCCTACGCCATCACGGTGCACAAAAGTCAGGGCAGCGAGTTCCCGGCGGTGATCCTGCCGGCGGCGCAGGTGCCGCCAAGGCTGTGTTACCGCAACTTGTTCTACACCGGTGTCACCCGCGCGCGCAGGCTGTGCGTTGTGGCGGGCCGCAGGGATGTGGTGAACAGCATGATGAGCAACATCCGGCAGAATCTGCGTTACAGCGGCCTGTGCGCTCTGCTGCAGGCCGGACAGTCGCCACAGCAGCTCAGCACAGAAGGGGAAAGCCCCTGATAAAACCGCGCAGAACAGCGGCAAAGCTTGTATACTTTTTGCCGCAACTATGTTATACTAAAATAGTCTTTGTTTTTTTGCCCGCCGCTGCGGGCGTTACATACATGATAGAGGAACGCAGAGAAAGGATTCAGGCAATTATGGCACAGAATGATATCGGCATCGACCTTGGTACTACTACCATCATCATCGCGCAGGAGGGCAAGGGCGTGGTGCTCAACCAGCCCAGCGTTGTGGCGATGGATACCCGCAAGAACACCGTGTTGGAGGCCGGCGATAAAGCACTGGCCATGGTGGGACGCACGCCCAACTATATCTCCGCCATCTTCCCGCTGAAGGATGGCGTCATCAGCGACCACACCATGACCCGGGAGCTGATCTGCCGCTTTGTCAAGCAGGTGTACAGCTCCCACATGGTCAAGCCCCGGGTGGCAGTGTGCGTGCCCGCCGCCATTACCGGCATTGAGAGCGACGCCGTGGTGGAGGCTGTGGTGGCAGCCGGTGCCCGTCAGGTGTACCTGATCGATGAGCCTATCGCCGCAGCCCTTGGCTCCGGCATCGACATCACTCTGCCGGACGGCCGTATGATCATTGATATCGGCGGCGGCACCACGGATATCGCCGTGCTGAGCCTTGGCGGCAAGGTCAAGGCCACCAGTGTGCGCGTGGCCGGTAACCACTACGATGAGGAAATCCTCAAGCATGTTCGCAACAAATACAGCATCGCCATCGGCCAGCGCACCGCCGAGGAACTGAAGAAGCATGTTGCCTGCTGCCCCCAAAAGACCGATTTCCACGAGAGCATGGAGATCAAGGGCCGCAGCCTGCTTACCGGTCTGCCGGTGCGCGTGACCGTTTCCACCGATGATCTGTACGAGCCGGTGATGATGCTCAGCGAGCAGATCGGCACCGCAGCCCATCAGGTGCTGGAAAAGACCCCGCCGGAGCTGGCAGGCGATATCTACCGTAACGGCGTTATGCTGACCGGCGGCGGTGCCCAGCTGCACGGCTTGACCGAATATCTGAGCCAGGAACTGAAGGTGGAGGTCACCGTCTCGCCGGACCCCGTAAACTGTGTTGCACTGGGCACGGCGCAGAGCCTTTCCATCGGTGATAAGCTGGAAACCGGCTTTACGGATGCCACCCCGCGCATCGGCCGCCGCTAAGCTTGGTTCGTTTTGTCCATGTCATATCACAAAGCAGCAAAAATAAAATTTGTTAATTTTTGTTGAAATGAATGGCAAAATACGGTATACTATACCCAAATTGATTTTCTGCTAACGATGTTGTATCGCTTGCAGTATCCAACAAACAGGAGGAAAAACCATGGACTTAGGTTTCGATGTGGTCGTTACCATTACTGGTATCGTGCTGGTGTTCCTGATCCTCGTGCTGCTGATGGCTATCATCACGCTGGAGGGCAAGATCTTCGACTCGATGAATGCCAAGAAGAAGGCCGCTAAGACTGCTGCGCAGGCACCCGCCGCAAAGCCCGCTGCCGCTCCGGTACAGCAGGCTGCGCCCGCTCCTCAGGTAGAGGAGGGCATCCCCGGTGACGTGGTGGCCGCCATTATGGCTGCTATCCATGCAATGGGCAACGGCAAGTACACCCTTAAGGCAGTGCGTCGTGGCAAAAATGGCTGGGGCAAGGCCGGCGTGAACGACACCACGGCCCCGTTTTAACACAGGAGGAAGAGCATGACACAGTTTATTGATACTCTGGTCGGTATTTTCCAAAGTTCCGGCTTTGCACAGTTTGGCCAGCCCGGCGGCTGGCTGTACGCCGTGATGATCTGCGTGGGCTGCTTTTTGCTGTACCTCGCCATCGTCAAGGAGTTCGAACCCCTGATCCTGCTACCCATGGCCTTTGGCATGATCCTTGCCAACCTCCCCGGCAGCGGCATCATCCACATGCAGTACTTCGTCGGTGACGGTCTGGAGCACCCCATGTGGGTCGAGATCCTGAACAACGGCGGTCTGGCCGATATGCTCTACATGGGCGTTAAGCTGGGCATCTACCCGCCGCTGATCTTCCTCGGCATCGGCACCATGACCGACTTTGCACCCCTGATCTCCAACCCCAAGAGCCTGCTGCTGGGCGCTGCCGCACAGTTCGGTATCTTCGGTACTTACATGGGCGCTCGTCTGCTGGCCGCTACCGGTCTGGTGGACTTCACCCAGAAGCAGTCCGCTGCCATCTCCATCATCGGCGGTGCCGACGGCCCCACCGCTATCTTCGTTACCTCCCGTCTGGCACCTGAGCTGCTGGGCAGCATCGCTGTGGCAGCGTACAGCTACATGGCACTGGTGCCCGTTATCCAGCCGCCCATCATGAAGGCATTGACCACCTCCAAGGAGCGCTCTGTGGTCATGAAGCAGCTGCGCACCGTCTCCAAGACCGAGAGGATCATCTTCCCCATCATGGTCGCTATCATTGTTTCCCTCATCGTGCCGGATGCCGCCGTTCTGGTCGGTATGCTGATGCTGGGCAACCTGATGAAGGAGTGCGGCGTTGTGGATCGTATCCAGAAGACCGCCGGTAATGAGCTGATGAACATCATCACCATCTTCCTGGCTCTGTCTGTTGGCTGCACCACCAGTGCAAACACCTTCCTGAACACCCGCACCCTGTTCATCATCGTGCTGGGTCTGATCGCCTTCTCCTTCGGCACCGCAGCCGGTGTGCTGTGCGGCAAGGTTATGTACAAGCTGACCGGCGGTCAGGTGAACCCCCTGATCGGTTCCGCCGGCGTTTCCGCCGTGCCTATGGCCGCTCGTGTCTCCCAGAAGGTCGGCCAGAGTGAGAACCCCTCCAACTTCCTGCTGATGCACGCCATGGGCCCCAACGTGGCCGGCGTTATCGGTTCTGCCGTTGCTGCTGGTATCCTGATCAACATCTTCGGCTAAGAAAAACCTAAAGCACTACCCCAAGAGCCATCGCACAAGTTTGTGCGGTGGCTCTTTTTGTGCAGGACGATTTCAAATGGCCTCCGCTGCGCTTTGGCCATATTCAGCGGAATTATGATTTATTATTTCGGGATAACGGAGCGTCTGCGGACGCTCCGTTATCCCATTTTCACGGGAGAGGACGTAAGAGGTAACAGCAGCCGTTTCCAGTTACGACCCCTTCTGTGAAAAAGAGGTTCTGAAACGCACGCAGGCGTTTCAGAACCTCAAATATTAAAATATACTTTCCTTGAACAATGGCCAGAGCGGCAGCGGAGGCCATTCAAAATTGTGTTAGCATTAGTTTCTTCCTGTTTGTGTTTGGCTGTTGCTTGTGCTATCATAGAGAAAACAGGGCGCAAAACGCCCCAAAACAGGAGGGAGCCGTTATGGAAAAAATCAAGCTTGAGATCGCAGGCATCCCGGCTGTCCTGTACGGCAAGCGCAGCCGCCGGGTCTATCTCTACGTCCACGGCAAAAACGGCAGCGCAGCCGAGGCTGCCCGCTTTGCCCGCACAGCTTGCCCGGCAGGCTGGCAGGTGCTGGCTGTCGATCTGCCGGAGCACGGCACCCGGAAAAACAGCCCGGAAAAGCTGGTGCCGTGGGTGGTCACCCGGGAACTGCAAACGGTCTATGCCCGGATGCAGCCGGTGTGGAAACATATTCGGGTGTATGGGGTCAGCATCGGTGCGTGGTTTGCCATGCAGGCGTTGCAGACGCAAACGCCGGAAAAGGCACTGCTTGTCTCCCCGGTGGTGGATATGGAAAAGCTGATCCTTGACCTGATGCAGCAGGCAGGGGTAACGGAGGAGCAGCTGCGCGCGGCAGGGGAGATCCCCACAGACTTTGGAAAGACGCTTTCGTGGCCGTATCTGTGCTGGGTGCGGGAGCACCCGCTGCACTGGAAAGTGCCTACACAGGTGCTCTATGCTGATACAGACCCCCTTACCGGGCACACCGCCATGGAGCAGTTCCGGCAGCAGACCGGGGCGCACCTGACCATTTTGGAGGGCGGGGAGCACTGGTTCCATACCGAGACCCAGCTGGCCGCTCTGCAAAGCTGGGAAAGCTGTCATTTATAATAAGCAGTTTCTCTTTTCCTCAGTCTGTGAAAATGTAAGCCCGGAAAATCCGCGGATTTTCCGGGCTTACATATAAAATACGCTTCCACAACAAAACGCCGCTGACGGCTTTGTGCATCGTCAGCGGCGTTTTGTTTATTGAAAACAGGATTGTGAATGGCAGAATCAGACGTTTGCTTCGCTGTTGTGCTCAGCCTTCTTGTAAGCGGAGAAGGAGTGGAACACGATGTTCAGGCCCAGCACGATCAGCAGCACGGCAAGGATCAGCTGCAGGCCGTTTGCGATGAACACAGCGCCCCAAGTGGTCTCACCGGCAGGGATGGTAACAGAAGCGGCGGTGCTGATGGCCTTGACCATAGCAATCAGGCGCTGCACCAATGCGGTAAAGGTAACGCACAGCATGATGACCAGAGGGGGGAACAGCATCTTGTTGCTGCGGCCGGTCACCTTCAGGAACACGCACAGGGTAGCCAGCACCAGTGCGCTCAGCAGCTGGTTGGCAGAACCGAACAGAGGCCAGATGTTGGCGTAGCCGATCTTGGTCAGGATAAAGCCAAACACCAGCGTGATGAAGGTGGAGAAGTACACATTGCAGAACAGCTTGCGCCAGCCCTCGGCGTGCTCCATGTCGTCCACGCTGAACAGCTCCTGAAAGCTCATGCGGCCAATACGGGCCACGGCATCCAGACTGGTCAGTGCCAGTGCGGAAACGCACATGGTCATGAACACGGTAGCAGCGTAGGCGGGCACACCGAACATCTCAAAGAAACCGGCAACGCCGCGGCTGAAGATCTGGAACGGGGTACCGGCGGCGGGAGTGCCGTCCGCCGCGGCGGCCGCACCGGCCACGCAGAGCGCGAGCACGGCAAGCAGGCTCTCTAGGATCATCGCGCCGTAGCCGACCTTGAGCATGTCCTTCTCGTTTTCGACCGTCTTGGACGACGTGCCGGAGGAGACGAGGCTGTGGAAGCCGGACACCGCGCCGCAGGCGACGGTGACGAACAGGATGGGGAACATCGTGCCGAGCTTTTCATTGTTGAAGCCCGTGAAGACGGGGAGGTTCATCGTCGGATGCGCAACGAGAAGGCCGACGACCGCGCCCGCGATCATGCAGATGAACATGAAGGTGGTCATGTAGTCGCGCGGCTGCTTCAAAAGCCACATCGGGAGAACGGCGGCGAAGAAGATGTAGACGAACGTGATGTAGCTCCAAGTCGCCTTGCCGAAGATGAGCGGGCAGTTCATGCCGACGGCGAACGAGGCAACGATGCAGAGGATGCCGAGCACGGCTTCCTTCCAGCCCGAGAGGTTCAGCTTCTTCTGCACAAGGCCGAAGACGACGGCGAACACCATGAACATGATGGACACCATACCGGCTGCACCGTTGGTCTGCGCGGCGTCAGCAAGCTGCGTCACGCCGTCGACCACGGTGTAGGCGTTGAACGTGCCGGCGACCATGTCGGCGAACGCCGCGATGACGATCAGGCAGAACAGCCAGCAGAACAGCAGAAACAGCTTGCGGCCGAGCTTGCCGATGTACTTTTCGATCAGCATGCCCATGGACTTGCCGTCGTTTTTGACGGAGGCGTACAGCGCGCCGAAGTCTGTCACAGCGCCGAAGAAGACGCCGCCGAGCAGCACCCACAGCAGCACCGGCAGCCAGCCGAACGCGGCGGCCTGGATCGCGCCGGTGACAGGGCCCGCGCCCGCGATGGAGGAAAACTGATGGCTGAAGACGGTCCAGCCGTTGGTGGGGACAAAGTCCTTGCCGTCGTTATACTTGACGGCGGGCGTCTGCGCCTTGGGGTCGATGCCCCAGGTTTTGGCGAGCCAGCGCCCATAGAGTGCGTAGGCAGCGACGAGGACGACCGCCGCGATCAGCACGATGACGAGTGTGTTCATGTGATTTCCCTTTCTTTCCTAAAAAAGCTGTGTTCTTCGTCAATGCCGGGAGCAAAAAGAAAAGCCCCGCCTCTGCTGCGGATTTTCCACAACGAAAACCCATCGCAAAGACGAAGGCCAATATCGCGGCGATATCCGCCGCAGATCTCAACTTCCGCGTTACCACTTTGCTTGCCGAAAAACCGGCCGCTCGACCGCTGCCCGAATGGATCGGAGAGCGTACCCTGTTAACGGTGGGGGACCGGCTGCGATTACTCGGCGCTTGCGCCTTTCACCGCGGCTGCTCACAGGGGATGGCCTGCCCGTTCCTTGCTGCCGTTTTGCACCACCAACGGCTCTCTGAAAGCGGTGATCCGGGGAAGTCGTGTCCTGCTCAAAGCATTTGACGAATGATGTGTGTACAATAGACCCATCCTACGCCGTTGTCAATACAGTTTTGTCCGCGCAGGACGGATTTCGTCGAAGAAAATAGACGCCCCATCACTTCTCCACCGCCGCTTTAGGCAAAATGCAAATGCGAAATACAAATAAAGCTATGCCGAAGCGAAATGGAACCTGGCCTGCAACGCAGTCATAACAACGGGATGCTTTCAAATTTTGACCCGTTTCGGCAGTTTTCGGTTTGCCGAATTTCCGTTTGAAATATTTTAACAAAATATTATTTTTTCTTTCTTGACAAAGGTCAATTCTTATGTTAGCTTTAAAAAGCAAAATGAATCAACCGATCGGATGATGAGTTCGGGAGAGACCGCGGAATATTCTGCCGCGGCGCCGAAGGGGAACGCAGAAGCTCTCAGGCAAAAGGGCCGAACTCGGACGACGCTCCGAAAAGTGCGTTTACGCACGCCGAAGGTGCAACCTGCCGCGATGGCTCGGGCGGGGAATCTCTCAGGTGATCAACGGAGGCACAAAGCTCAAAAGGGAGTTTTGTGCCTCTTTTTTGATGCTTAATTTTAATAATTTTTATAATATTCATTAAAATTATTGTTTTCGGAGGATGCGCACTATGGAAAAGAAG
>OKSM01000388.1_pt1 | contig 15835 bp, 18 predicted proteins | sample 1606281 | NCBI WGS metagenome assembly OKSM01 (sample SAMEA3879549, study PRJEB24766) | human gut metagenome | biome: human-associated habitat; feature: feces | place: USA | collected 1985/1987
TACTTAAATTATAAACGGAGGTGTAAGAAATGAAACCGATTGAATTATGGCACGGTGATTGCCTTGAACTTATGAAATATATCCCTGATGGCTCTGTGGATTTGGTTCTCTGCGACTTGCCGTATGGAACTACAAAAAACAAGTGGGATAAATGTATACCGCTTGAAAAACTTTGGCCAGAATACAAAAGGGTTGTAAAAAAGAATGGCGCTATCGTTTTATTTGCGCAAAACCCTTTTGATAAGGTGCTGGGGGCAAGCAACCTTGATATGTTGAAATATGAATGGATCTGGGAAAAGCCACAAGGAACTGGACACTTGAACGCAAAGAAAATGCCGATGAAATCTCACGAGAACATCCTTGTTTTCTATCGCCAACTTCCAAAATATAACCCGCAGTGGGAATGGGGGACACCGTACACATCAACTTACAGCACACCTAGCACAAACTATGGCAAACAAAAAGACAGTGTTACAACCACCAGCGATGGCAGACGGTATCCGAAAGATGTTTTGCGATTTGGCAAGGCTGAAACAGACAAGCGCTTACACTCGACACAGAAACCCGTTGCGTTACTGGAGTATTTGATTAAGACATATACCGACTCAGGTGACACGGTTCTTGACAACTGTATGGGTAGCGGCAGCACAGGTGTGGCTTGTGCGAACACTAAGCGCCGCTTTATCGGCATTGAGCTTGATGACGATTATTTTAACAACGCCAAGCAGAGAATTAACGCATGTGTAAAAACATTAATACTTGACTTTGCAAGGTATTGATTGATTTCCAGACCTATGCTATAATACAAGTGTCAACAGGATTGACAGTTTCATATTACCCTTCTCCTTTGTTTTTCTTTTCGACCACGCCCAGCGCCAACTGGGCGTGTGTTACTATATGGAGTGATAAAAATGACAAAATCATGTTTTTACACGGGCGACCGCTTACTGTCCAGTGTTGACATCAACGGCAAACGCCCAGAAATATACATCGTTGAGAGTAACCGTACCGCTGGAAAGACTACATTTTTTGCACATTATCTGATTAATAGATTTTTACAAAAAGGAGAGAAATTTGTCTGTCTTGTCCGCTGGCAGAACGAGTTACCTGACTACACAAACGCCTTTTTTAAGACCGTACATAACTTATACTTTGACAAGTACGACATGACGCAAAAAATTGTTGAGAAAAAATACGCTGATATTTATCTCAATGATATTGCTTGCGGGTATGTTGTCCCGATAAACTCTTGCGAGTACATCAAAAAGCGTTCTCAGCTTTTTTGCGATGCAACGTCGATGTTTTTTGACGAGATACAGACAGAGACCAACGTGTATGTACCTGATGAGCTTAAAAAGCTTAACAGTATACATACATCAATCGCCCGTGCTGAACACAAGATGGTGCGATATGTGCCGGTTTTTATGTGTAGTAACAGCGTCAGCTTGCTTAATCCGTACTATAACACACTTGGCATCACAGGGCGCTTAAACTCTCAAACAAAGTTTTTACGGGGCGACGGATGGGTCTTAGAGCGTAATTTTAATGCGTATGCGAACAAAGCACAACAGCAGAGTGCTTTTAACAGGGCGTTTGCCAAAACCTGTTATACCGACTTTGCCGCTGAAGGTGTGTATCTTAATGACAACACTGCTTTTATCGCCCGTCCAACGGGTCGAGGTCGTTATGTTGCAACTATCCGCAACAACAACACCGACTTTGGCTTGTGGCAGTATGACACAGACGGGATCTTGTACTGCGACCACGCTGTAGATGCGAGCTATCCCGTGCGCATCTCTGCAAGCATCTCCGACCACTGTATCGACCACACGCTTATCGGCGGCGCAGGCATTTTAAAAGACCGCCTCCGCAATTACTTTGTCAACGGGGCGTTCCGCTTTAAAGATTTGGAGTGTAAACAGGCAATTTTGAAATGTCTATCATATAACTAAGTCTATCTTGCATCCTATCTGAGACAGCTCTCGTTGCGGCGTGGTTGCACGGCGTAAAACCCGCACGTCCGCAAAATCGGGTTTGCTACCGCAGTGCTGTCCGATAGCCACTTGCTTGATATATAAAATAGCTGGCGAGTCTTTACGACCCGTCAGCTATTGTTATATCTATCTTTTTGGATGCAATTTAAAATTAGTATCAAAAAGCACTGTACCGCCTTTAATCTGTTTTGGTAATTTTTTACCAGCTATCTCAAATCCGACCTTGAACTCTGTCATCTTTGCCTTACCGCTTGCAAGCTGTGCATTAAACAGTGATTTAGATTCAGGCGACATTCCTGCGCACTTTATCTGATAAAAGGGAGCGACTGGCACACCGTCGCACTTGACGGTATGCTCGATGTATGTTTTTGCCCTTACAAATATGCCTCTATCCCATTCATTTTCCAGTTTCCAGCAACAAAAATCTGCCTCGTGTATCTTTATGCCTCTTATCTTATCTGCTGGTAAATCGCAGTGTATGCTGTCTGTGTCCGCATAAATAAAACCTGCTTTGTCACTGCCGTAATAATTTTGTTGCGCCGCTCTTATCGTAAAATTACGGGCATAGCTCGTAATCGCTGACCCTATCGGTATATAGATGACCTTGCGGTCATTGGCGAGCTGCGTTGAAAATTTTAATATGCCATTGTCAAGCCTTGCGATTTTAAAATTGCTGGCAGATGACTGCGCCGTTTTACCGTAAAGGTTATTTAAAAACAGCTTAGCCAGTGCCCGCTCAGCGCCCTTGCTTGCCTTTTTTATCTCGGCATACTTATCAATATAATCATCAAATAAACCTTGCTTAGACTGATACACGGCAAAGTCAAGTATCTCAAAATCCACAAGGTCATAATGCTCCCGCATAAGCTGTAAATCTGTACAGGTAAGCGTTAACTCAACGCTCGTCGGCTCGACCTCACCGTCAAGTGTTGTTATATATTTACAATATTCTCCGTCAGCGTTTTTAACGTCCGATGTTGTGAGAGCCGTCCGTGCCGGATACCTCCAGTTGCCATTTATCATAATAAACGGTAATTTATCCTTTTTTATGTAAAATCTCGTCCGCACATGCACAAAATAGTAATATTTGGATATGTCCTGATATTTAAACGGAATACATTTGCCTTTAAAAAATCTCGGGCATCCAACAGGGTAGTAGTTGCCGGATTGCGAGTGCATCATAGACGGATATAAGCTGTTTACGTCTGCAGTTACGCCGTTATCAAAAATCTTATTTTGCTTGCCATCAACAACATAGCACCAACCACCTCGGTACGACTTGCGGACGTACTCGTCCGCAGTTTTTGATCCAAAGCACTCGTCAATATACTCGTCACTTTGGTCGGGAAAAAATGCGTCCCATGAGCGCTTGGGGTACTGTTTTTTAAACTCTGCCAAACAGCAACCTCCTATAGTGGTCTTATCATGCCCACGCTCCATCATCATCTGTAGAGCCTCAGCCACGACTAGCACGTCATTAGCAATGTACTCTTGCTCCGCAGGTGTTATCTCACAGCCAGCATAACGATAACCTTTATACTCCATCTCAAGCTTTTGATGCTTTGTCTTAAAATCTTTACCGATTTTTTTGACAGAAAAAGGTAACAGCTTTAAGCTGTCACGGAATCGTATAAAGTGTCCTTGATACTTAAGTGTTATCTCGTACCACTGCCCCATATCTGACACCATATATTTAAAGTAACCATCTGATAAGTGCTTATCCTCGCTAAAGCGATAGTCACCGTGTCTGTCCTGCTGGAGAGCCTGACGATAAAGCCCCGTCGAGAGCAGATACGACAAAATAAACGTGCCGTCAAACTTTAAGTTATGGAAATAAATGATAATATCGGTTTTATCGCACACACTCAGAGCCTCGACAGCGTGTAAAAAATCGCCTATACTATGATATATAACAACAGCCTCGGTGCCTATCTTGACAAGAGCCGCCGCCCACACCTCTGTCTCTGTCTGTCCGTCATACACAGTAGTCTCAAAGTCAGCCATATACATAACGCTTTTACGCTTTTTTGACATATTTAGCCCCCATACTGTGCAATATCGTCTACACTTACAAGCTCGCCTGTGCGAGCATCGACCCAGCTCATCAAGTCCTCATCATACTCAAAAATAACGTCGCCAGTGTTGATGTCAACATATACTCGTGCGTCGCTGTCGTAGGCAAGCTCGGTGTCGCCAACTGTGTGTAACTGCCCGTCGGACATATCACTATCAAAATCGCTCATCTCGTCGGCTATATCAGATACATCGTAACTAACGTTACCGCCTGTCAGAATCTTAACAAATCTTTGCCAGCTTTGCATGTAATCGGCTTGCCCATCTGAGCCATATACAAAGCCCTGTATAGCGTCGATGATAGCAGTGCCAGCATCAGCAAAACGCCGTAGAACAGCATCGAGTCCATCCTTTGCTATAACGCTGTCCAGCAAGTCTTTTAAGGCTTGCTGATTATCATAGTATATCTCAGGTGAGATATTAAGTCCAGCGGAGTATGGCTGATTTAAGATACTAAGTATAGCCTCATATATAAGCTTGCCCTCGTCTGCGACGGGAAAAACATCCCCTGTACCAATATGACGGCGCTTTTTAGGCGGCTTAGGTGGTCGCGCTGATACGGGCTTTTTACGATAGTCAACCTTTTTTGACTTGGCAACTTTTTGTGTTATCTGCTTGCCTGTGCCTATGTCAATGTTGTAGTTTTTATCAGCCATACGACGTAGTGCTGCAGGTGTTACTTTTTTGAGTGCCTCAACTTGCTTGCGTGTCGGCTTTTTGGGCGTAGTCGGCGTAAAGTCGCCAACTATGTTATATCCCTCTTTTGCAAGCTCCTCAAGCCTTTTGCTTATACGGCTGATTTGTTGCTGATACTGCTTTGATAGTGTCTTTTTATGTGCCATAATAACCTCCTTAATATAGAGATTGAGGAGGAGCTTAACTCCTCCTCTCACACGCTTACTCTGTCACCGTCTCAAGTATCGTCTTGTATACGTCCTCGTCCGCTATGTAAGCGTGCGAGTAGTAGTTGCCGTCACTACCCTTGCGAGCAGGCATTGATAAAAACTTACCTTTTTTGCCCTCAACGATACGGATACCATAAATCGTTACAAGCTCTGCCTTTGCAACGGACAGTGTCACATCACAGCTAACGCTCTCGTTGCTCCATGTCTTTTTGACTATCTCGATAGTCACGCCTGCTACCTTTGTTGTCAGATGTGTTGTCTTTGGTGTGTTTGCATTTGCCATCTTAAAAATCTCTCTTTCTCCCGCTCATCTCAGCTGAGCAGGTGGCTGTGTACTTACGCTCACTGCACAGGGATAATGCAGTTTTGATTTGTAGCGGTTGCTACACTGATTTAAACAACGAGCGCAATATTATTTTGCCGTTGCGCACGGGCATATTTTAACCCTTACGGGTTGGGATGGGGCTGATAAGGTCAACCCCTCAGAACCTTAAAAAATAAACTTTGTTGTTGCGCCTGTTGAGATTTTGACTATCTTTACTTCTTCGGTGTACTCGCCGCCATTAAACATTTCAGCTATTGCTAATGCGTTTTTAAAATCATCAGCAAATGCTGGTACAACATTTCCGTTATCAAGTTTGCAGATTATTAAATATTCCATTTTATCCCTCCTTGCATTCATTTATTCGAGCGATTAATTTTGATAAGGACGTCACAAAATTGCTGGCGCAAGCACTGCTAAGTGTGACATTTGTGCTTGCTTTTTGCAGATGCTCAAGGTCTTTTGCTGTGTTCATGATATGCTTTGTCAGCCCTGATATGATGTAATTAACGTTAATCTGTACGTCTTCCATGTCAAGATTAATATTTTTCATTTGTCTTGTCCTTTCTCTGTTTCCTCCTGCCCTTGGTCTGTCGAAACGTTTTGTGAAATTTATTTTACCCTCTTTTTGAAGCTGGTCTTATTTTAATCACACCACTGTTCAGCCATTGCCTTAGCCACGCCGACAGGTGTTTTGCTTCTTAATGTGGCAACCCTTGGGTCAGAGTAGCTATACTGTTGCCCGTCAAAAACAGCTTTCCAGATATTATGCGTTCTTTTTTCTTTTGGCAGTTTTTGAGTCGGTACAAGCGGCGGAAGATTTTTAAGCCATAAACAAGTCTTCTTACATTCTGTTTCGCCTGCAAAATCATAAGGATTATATATGCAGTCGGGTTTGCGGTAAAGTGATGACATAATTCCAACAGGATTCTCAACAGCGATTTTGTCACAGTTTGCGTTTATCATTTGCATAAAAAAGTCTATTGCTTGTGCCTGTTCAACTTTCTTTTTTGCCCTATATTCCTCCGAACCGTAATACAACCACCTTTGCCCCGAAGAACACAAACGAGTACAAGGGGGATGCGCTATTATCAAATCCCACTTGTCAATCCTATGAGTTACCCAGTCACGCGTCACAAACGCCGTATTTCCGTTTATAATTTTTAATACGTCGTGTTTTATGTGCCACTCAGGATGACCGCCAGAACATGTTATTATATCACAGCTGTAAGCTTCGTGCCCTTTTGCCCTAAACGCCTTGCATACTGCCTGACTTTCCTCACAAGCAACTAAAACTTTCATTTTGTTTACCTCCCGTTTTTATTGTCTATATGGTACCAAACTCGTGTGAAAACTGTATGCTAGTTTTGTGAAAGTTTTGTGAAAGATTGCTTTACCTCCTTTTTTAGTCTGTCAAGCACCACTTGTCCGTTTACCCCAGTCATTTTCTCAAAGTATTCGGATTTCAAAAAACTTGCAACCTCAGAACGCATTCTAGGGTTGTTTCGGTAATCATTTACAGCTTGCTGTATAACAGCGAGCCATAACCAATAATATCCGCCGTTACTTCTTATAGGCGATTGTTTAATATATCTGATATTTATACCTCCCTCTCTATAGCCCGCCACTCATTACCAGTAAGCTCATACTCGCCGTCCTCGTCGTACTCACGCTCCTCAAGCCACGTTATCCAGCAGTCTAAAAGTTTACCGCATCCAGTATAGCACAGGTCCGCTGTTGAGTGACACTCGATAAGGGCTTTGTATCCGCCGTCAAACGTGTCAAAGATAGCAAGCGTTTTGTTTGCATCGCCCGTATACCGGTCGGCATAAACCCCCCTCAAAGATGGATAATTCGCCATCTTCGACTTTGTGTCTGATTCGCTGTGTGCTGATTTCTGCGTGTGCTGTGCAAAGTGCATATTTTTTCATTTTCTTTTCCTCCTGCCCTTTGGGCTGTCGTTGTGTTTTGAGGTGCTCGCCTCTCGTTTCATTGTCTATATAATACACCTCTTTTATGAAAACTATATGATAGTATTGTGATAGTTTTATGAAAGAAAAAAGCCCCGAATGAATCGGGGCTGTGTTCCACATGGAACATTTTAAGCGACCCTGAACAGCTTGACCTCACCGTCAACGCTGGCGATAGCTCCGTTAGAGCGTATAGTCATCTGCATGATACCGTCTATAGCTGCGAGGTTTGACGGCTCTATATATAAAGTAGCTCTTAAAGTTGAGGTCGGGTCAGAGCCGAGGAAAGCACTAAAGCGCATCCCTGCAAGCTCAATTTGCACAAAATTTTGAAAAGGTATCGAGGTATCGACCCCCGCACACACTATCGTGACATCTGCTTTATAGTAAGCGTTAAGTTCGGAAGTGATAAGCGTGCCGTCTGACTGCGGCACATATCCGATACACTTTGCAGGATTAAACGGCAAAACTTTTGACGTAGTGACATCACCGCCGCTATATACGGTGTGCTGTAAAACAAGTTTTGCGGACGTATCAAGGTCGCCGACAAAGTTAGTGTAAAAAGCGCCGTTAGTCTGTATCGCTGTCGATAAAACAGACGACCACACAGGCACTGCCGCTGTACCCTTATTAAGCATAATATTATTGTCTTTATATAACATCGTAAACTTATGGTATGTGTCGTTTGCCTTGCCGAGTGTAAGCGCCGTGTTAAGCGTAGACGAGTATACCGTGTTACCAGTAACTGTAAGCGTAAACTCCGAGACTGTGCCCACTTCCGTAAAAGCTCCGATGATACCGTCAGCGAGCGGTGTATCAGTTGATACATGCGGATTAAAAAGTACATTGTCTGTAATTTTTATGTTGCGGGCGGGTATGTTTGGCGATAAAAAGAGCCTTGTGCGGGTCGCCGCATTATTTGTTATCCGATTGTTTGAGATAACACAGTTACGCAAGCTGTCAATATTTGCGTTTGTTAATACAATGCCAAATATAGTATTTGCTATCCAAGTGTTGTTAGTAAAAATATAGTCAGCACTTGTATACTCGTCTGTACACTGTATCTGTGATGCTGTGATAGTACAGTTTTTTATGCTGACATTGCTTACTACCACCGTTGTGCCGTCTTTTGCCAAAATATCACAGTTATCAAAGCTTACGCCCTCAAGTGTTATATGTTTTAAGTTATTCGTATTGTGCATTATTTTAACATCTTTAAAACTGCTTATAAAATTATTTCCGTTTACTAAAGTTATAGTATGCTTTGCCGGCGGATTACTATACACCTTAATAGTTTTGGTTGTCGTGTTAATATCTGACAAATCGACTGTAAAGTCAGCGTCTATCAGTATCGGATTAAAATTGTATTTACAGCAGTTAATCAACTGCGTGTTGCGGGCTGTCATTGTCGGAGCTGTTGCGATACCAAGTGTAGTGGCTGTATACTCCGAGCGCAAAAATGCGACACGATAGTATAAGTCATCGTCAGCGTGAGGCAGTGCGATGTGTACGATGCCTTCCGCAAACTGCGCAGGTGGCGCTGTGCGTTCCAAAATCTCCCACATAGTAAACACGCCGTCGCCTGCATAGTAGTTTTCGCAAACGCAGACCTCCTTGCCTGTGATTTGGGTAAAAGTAGCAGTTTTTAAGTCTGCGACTGTATCAAAGTGCTTGAGTCCCTGTAAAGAGCCTGCCAAGTCAGCTACTATGTTATCATAGTTCGTTGTATTGTTAAGCCAAGCATTGACAGCGTTGACTACCATATCAGGTATTTGTGATATAGTCTGATTATACTCTGTGATAAAGGTGTTAACCCTATCAGATATAGCGGTTATCTGCGTATCCTGTGCGGCAATTTTGTCGTCCTGTGCCTTAAGTCGCCGCTCCTGTGCAGCAAACTCGTCTCTTATCGTGTCGTTGACTATGTCTTTATAGCGCAAAAAATCAGCGGACATTTTATCCGCCAAGGCGTCAAATTTTTTGTCAAGACCTGCGGTATACTCGCCAAAAGCCTTGTCAATGTCATTTTTGTATGTGTTCCATGCATCTAAAAGCCCATTTGTACTCTCGATGACCTCGTTAAGCTTTGCGCTCGTCTTGCAAAGCACCTCATAGTAGCTTAAGCTGTCATCGTAAACAAGCGGTAAAATCTTGTTGCACCAATACTTTAACTTATCAATCATCTTGATTACCTCCTTACCATATCTGCATAAACATAGTTGATAAATCGTTAATTATCATCATATCAATATTAATTATTGCATCGCTGTACTTTTTTAAAAGCTCTGCATACGTCGCACTGCCCTCATAGCCCGTTACGGTCTCAGTGTGCGCATCTGTCCGGCTGTCGATACCGTCATTGACTACTGTACCAGTTTTTGACAGTGTACTATCGCTGGTCGTGCTGTTTGTGCTGTCATTTTTTACTGTGCCAGTTTTTGTAAGCGTATGGCTGTCAGTTACAGTGTCTGTGCCAGTGTTTGACACCGTGCCAGTGTTGTTGACTGTGTTTTTTGCTGTCGTGTCATTTTTGTCATTGCCCGACGTGCTACCCGTACTCGTGCCGATGCTTGCATTTGTCATATACTTGCCAGCTTTGACATCTGATAAACTACCCTGCGGTGTGTCGCTTGTAAAGCTGTCATTACTGCTGTTGTTGCTTGCACTAGACGTTGTCGTTGACGTTGATGTGTTATCCGTCACAGCTTTAAGTGCATCAGTACGCTTACTGTCAGATTTTGTTACGACGCTACCGCCGTTAGTGTCTGTCAGATTATCTGTACGCATATCTGTGCCTGTTGCGGTTGTTGTTGCTGAGGCTGTGTCTGTGAGATTATCCGTCCGAGTGTCTTTGTTTGTGCCTTTGCTCGTACCGTCATACTGCCTTGACAGGCTTTTATTATACAACGGGTTTATTATCTCTGCAGATGCTTTATACAGACTGTTATACTGTGGCATTATCTCTACGAGCTTTGTGTTGATAGCGAGTTGCCATAAGCCGTAGGTCTCAAAAGCTATCTCGTCCATATAGTAGTGACGAAGTATCTTTTTACATAGGTCTGCTCTGTGTGCCTCATCATATATAGGAAAAGCTGTAAAAATCTTATCCCAGCTATCATTAAGCACGGTCTCAACGTCGGTATATCCGACGCTATCACTCAATCCCGCTACCGTCTCGCATATCGTCCGCACTTGTGTTGTATAGCGTGCCATCGCTCTCGCCTCCTTTACTGATAGACTTATCTATATCAATATTATCAAACTGATACCATATATCAAGCCCAAACATTTTGTTGATTTTATCACATGCCAGCTGACGCATTTTTTCGGGCGAGTTGCGTGTGGCGATTACAGCCCCCTGTGCAGTCATGACCTCATCTCGTATCATTCGTTCACGCTTTGTCGTGTCTGTGTTTGGGATGCCGAGTTGCGTTAAAGCTTCGTTCCAAATATTTTGTTTTAAGGTATATACCTTATCAGCAATATATGGTGCATCGGTCTTAAGTACGGTTATATTATCATCGTTTAAGGATTTTTTACCATATATTACAGGCTGGTTGCCATCGTACTTTTGATACATATTTTCCATACTCAAAATCTCATTTTTATCACACTTTATGAGGACGGGCGTTTTTTGCGCTTTGACGTTAACGTCGATGATACGGTCATACTCGTATAGGCGGTCTGCGTAGTAGCGTATCTCGGCTATGTTTGGCATCCGCAGGTAATTATTGTAAATAATAACACCGTTATTAACATCAAGCTTTTTGTTATAGCCTGTGTCAGATATTGCCATAAAATCATAGGGATTGCCGTATACGTCAAGCTTACCGTTGAGGACGACTGGCAAGCATAGGTAACCGAGCACATCATCCTTGAAAAAGACACATGCGCCTTGTGTTATAAGGGTCTGCTCAAGGTATCGTAAGTCTATGCTTTTTGGCATTTTTGCCCAGTGTCCTCTTGACATAGCCATTTCAAAAAGTCTGTAAGTGTAGTTGTTCCACGCCCTTTTATTATCAAAAAGACTTGATTTAAAAGCTGTGTCTCTTACTCTCTTAGGCATTTTATCACCTCCTGTTACGGTAAATTGTTGGGGATATTATAATTACCAGTGTTTGACAAAACCTCCCACCAGCACACACCATTATTTAAGGCTGCTTTAAAAGCTGTCAAAGCCTGTGTCGGCACGCTGTTGTCTGCACTTGTCTTGCTTGTTACACTGGCGTTGCGGGTCTTGCAAAAGTTGTACGCCGAACGACGGCGACTCCCTATAAAGTTAGGCGTTTTGAGCGCATCAACAGCATATCCAAACATCGTAAAGTAGTCGTCGTACTGCTTGGCGACTGTGGCATTGACGGTTACTCGATAGGCGATAAAAAAGTTTTGCGCATAAAGCAAATTAAAGTACCCACTTGCCATACCACCAAGCGTGGAGGTTTGACTGCGTAAATCTTGAAACATAGCATACTCACTTACTCCGCCCATCACATTATTTGCCAAGCTTGTTATTGCGCCGCTTGGGTTTGCCAATCCTCCCGCCACGCTTGCAATTGATGATACTATGCGTGACATTTGTCCTGCAAGCAGTCGATTTGAGTTATTACCAATATAATTATTATACTCTGACGATATAAAGCTTGTCGCTGGATAAGTATCATAAATCAGACTGCTTTGCCAGTCGAGCGCAAAGCCCCTATAATTTTGCGGTGTGCAATACACACTTTGGTCGGGCGAGGTTCCACTTGACGACAGTCTAAAAACTGCGTTATCGCTCGTAAAATACTCATATCTATACTCGTTATCGCTACCGCTGCAATTATGCACCTTAAGATAGCAAAACGGATAAGTGTACAGTTTGTTGTTTTTTGGTAAATAACCGTTAAGTGTGTCTGTCACTGCAGGTTTTGGCACAGTTTGCGGATAAATTGCAGGTGTATTGATTGCAACATTTTTTGCAAGCCACGGATGTGTCGTATCCCAGTTACCGCCAGTATATGCAAGTCTAGGTATACAGTACATCGCAAGTATGCCATTTTCGCCAGCCACTCGAATGTAATTATTTACCACATCAAAAAAATCTTGCAAGGTGCTAGGCACAACATTACACACATTATACTCACCTGCTAAGGAGGCACCGGATAAATTACCAACTGCCGCCGTTGTAAAAAAGTAGTCTTTTGTCACAGGATTTAACAAGTCATGCGATGTAACAATTACAGTATAAACGCCAGCCGTTAAGCCCTCAGCGAGAGACTGATATTTTGAGATAATCTCTTGACCGCTTGAGATTGTCGGCTCGGGGGTAATACTGTCTCCGATACCATCGGTTATGCTATGCTCCCTCTCGATATATGACGGCAGTATGTTGATGTCAAAAAAGTAAGTCTGCAATACATCAATACTATATGTTATAAGACTTGTCTCGTTATTAACATACTCAACATCTGTGATAAAGGCGTAAAACATTTTATTGCCAAAGGACGTATTGCGGAATGCCATATAATTACAGCCTAAAGCGTTATCCGGTGATATTGCTACTCGGATAGTATTATTAGTATGCCGAATATAGCTTTGATTTGTAAGAGTATAAGCTTTATAAGCTAAAATAGCGGTCTGCTGTGCAGATGTAGATGCAGGACGATAGCTATAGTGATAGTCACTGTCAAGCGGTACGCCTCGACACAGCCAAACGTCGCTATTTGGTGCTACATAAGCCATTTATTTACTCCTTTCTATAAGTAATGGTGGTGGTATAGTTCCACCACCAATATTATATTAACTTAGGCAACGGTTATTGTTGCACTACCTGACTTGGTCGGGTCAAAGGCTGATGTTGCCGTTATTTTTATCTCCGTTGCGCTTGTCGCATCGGATGCGATAGTCACGATACCCGTACTTGATACCGTAGCTTTATCACTGTTACTTGTCCAAGTCAGACCGCTCGGGGCAAAGTTTGTTGATGTTACGTTAGCTGACAGCTGCAGCTTTGCGCCTGCTGACAGCGTTGCATTTGCAGGTGATACGGTCACAGCTGTGATGCTCGGTGTATCAGCAACAAAAAGTGCGTTGTTGGCAAAAGGCGAGATGGCGTAGATGCGCCAAGCGTGCAGGGTCATGCTACGATACAGACCTTCTGGGTTCTCAATCGCCCGCATTTCTGTTAATTTGTCATAAATCTGGAAAAAATCCTTATCGACAAGGACGCAAGGCACACTGTCAAGAGCTTCCATTTCAGCATGTGAAAATTCGTGATAGTTTTCGTCGCCCTTGAAAAGTTCGTTAAGTCTCTTGATGTCGAGTGAGCCGAAGCTGTCAATCAACTTGATGTGACCGAGGAACTCGACTTTATCCATGTTAAAGGCGCTCGCAAGCACCTCAACGTTACGCTTTGCGTTAAACTTTGCTGAAACGATGAGGTACTGGTCGTCTTTAAGCGTAAAGTTATTTACTCCGACGAGATTGTAGTCAGGTTTCATGAAAGTCATGTCATCTGAAACTGTCTGTATAGCTTCGACAATATCGCTCATATTGTCCTTTGTGACAGCGGGTATCTCAAACGGCATCATTAAGCCATTTGTGATGCGGTAGGCGAGCATATACTTAAACGTTAAAAACTCGTCCTGCTCCATGGATGTAAACATCGTTGTAACGATTTTTTCGATGAAACTTGATACACCGTTGATGCTTAAAAAGGCGTTTTCAAGGTCGTAAGGCTGGACTGTCTGCTTGTAATACTTCTGATAGTTAAGCACATAAAAAGCAGACTTGACATCGGGGAACTCACGCTGGAAAACTGTCGTTTCCGCTCTCTCGGGGGAGTAATTTTTTGCGTGAGCGAGGTCGATAAAAATGTCTTCGATAACCTCACCAAAGTTAAGCTTACCTTTCTTAAACACATTCATAGGATTTGTATAGTATTTGTTGGTAACTTTAACCTCGGCAATTCTGTTTATCAGAGCAGTTAAAAATTCGTTCTGAATCTCAGGAAAATCCATTATTACGTTGCCAATGCTCCTTATAGTGTTTGCATCAGGCGTGGCAAGCGGAACATGGTCTCTGTAATTCTGCGATGCACTGTTGCGGATAGCGTTGAGCACGTCAACACTTGAGTTTGTTTTTACATCTCTGTAGTCAATGCTGGGCATAATTATTCATCCTCACTTTCTGTGTATAAGTCGTCGATTGTGATTTCTTCTGTTTTTTCTTCATCCTCTGTTGTTTCAACGTCAGACTTATTCTCACCGCCATTCATAAAGCGGTCAATGTACTTACGTCGCCACTCGGCTTCGACAGCCATTAACTTCTCGTCATAGTCACCGTGAGCGGCGTAATCGTCGATTGTGTCTGAGATATTCTCGACGAGGGAGATTGTTTGGTCATCGGAGCGGTCGCCGATATAAGCACGAATTTCTTCCATGATTTCGTCTTTAGTCTTTACCATTATTTTTCCACCTCTACTTTCGTTATAAATGCGTTTGTAAACCCTGCCTTTTTGACTGTTTCTAAAAAGGCTTTTGCGTTTGCTTCGTTTGCATATGCACCGACTTGTACACGGTATATTGTCTTGGTTTTGTCGTCTGCGGTCATTTTCTTAAGTTTTGCTTTTACCTGCGCTCTAAACCAATCCATATTTTTTCCAAATCGCTCCAGCCAATGCTCAGGGTCGCCGTGCGCCGACGCATAGCCAAGAGTACTTGCTTCCTTGTGCGATACGATACTTTCGGGCTTAAGTCCGAGCTTGTTACAAAGGTATGCACAATATTCTATTGCTTCATTAAAAGCATTTGTAAAGTATACCTTATCCGTTAAGGCATCTTCGCAAATCTCAAACTGTATGTGCGCTGTGGGCGTGTAATTAAAACTGCCCTTACTTCCTGAACCACAGCCCCAGCAGGCGTAATCATATGGCAACGTCTGGTAAGTTTCGACATTGCCCTTGTCATTCTTGCCGATGAAGGCGTGCATGCAAATGTCATTGTAAACACCGTTGATGTACTCCTGGTTAAGGTGGTTGTTGTACACATTTTTACCAAGGTCGGCAAGTATCTCTTTAAAGTCAGCGTTTGCTGTTGTCGGCTGGACATATCTGCGAAGCATCTCGTTGTCACAGCCTGTACTGTGGACGACAATTCCAACAGGCTTGATGCGCTTATGCGCACGGTATGCACCGTTGGCTGTAAATATGCACTGTTTAATCGTCATTGTTTGTTCCTCCGAGTTTGTCAATTATGTGATTAAGGGCAATTGTGTTGTTGTTAATAGCCTCATTAAGTTTGCTCACCTCTGCTTTATGGGATTCGTTGAGTTTGTTGTTCTGCCAAAACATGGCAATACAGCACGCTATCGGAAAACCGAGTGAGCTTACTAACTGCACGATTGCATTTGTGTCCACGGTATCACCTCGTTTCTATTTATTTCTTATTTGCAGTATAGCACATATTCAGTTTTTAATCAATAGCTTGGGTTGTATAGTATTGAGATTGTTCTATGTGGAACAGTGATATACTGTGTTGTGTATAGTATGGTGGTGATAAGGTGCCGGTGGGGTAAGGGGGAACTAACTAATTG
>OKSM01000393.1_pt1 | contig 15672 bp, 17 predicted proteins | sample 1606281 | NCBI WGS metagenome assembly OKSM01 (sample SAMEA3879549, study PRJEB24766) | human gut metagenome | biome: human-associated habitat; feature: feces | place: USA | collected 1985/1987
GTCAGAAGGTTTACAGTGAAAAAGGTTTGTCACGCAGGGGCAGGTTCTACACAATGACAGCCCCACAGGTGAACGAACTCATAGGAAAGGACTTGTTGGACGAAAACGTTTATTGACTATGGATGCTTCATTGTATGCAGTATTGTTCGGAGCGGTGGGCGAAGCCCCCACTCCATATCCGCTTTACCAGATTCAGAAGGTGGCTGATGAGTTCGAGGGTATATTCGGTATCAAGTTTTCCAAGGTTCACGACAAACTTATGAGCGTTGTGTTCAGACTGGTGATAATAGACATATTCGCCTTTGACGACTGGCTGCATGAAAAGTATGGTAACTACGAGGAAGAGGGAAAGTCCATGCGTGACATTGTTACGGAACACTATGGTGAGAAAGGAATGAAAATGATTTTAAACTTAATCGGATAATTATTATGAATACAATTTGTGACTTTATAAGCGGAAGATTCGGGAACAAGGTTCTTATTTCCCCTATCAGAAAATGGTGGATGAGATTTTGGTATGCAGTATTGTTCGTTATAGGTGCTATGCTGCTGGGAATGTTCCTGGCATTTCTGTATGTGAAGACCGGTAACCTGAAGATCACCATCGGCTTACACATGTGCATTAATTTTATGGGGGCGGTAGTCAGTGTACTGTTATTGAAGGCAATTCATCTGGACGAATACCAGGAGATCGTTATGAACGGTGGGGATGCGCAGGCGGTCATGGATTTCATGATGGCGTATCTGCCGGGATGGATCGGCTATATGATCTATGTATTGTTTATTCTGGCAGTTGTGATCACCGGAATTGTATTGTTTATTGTCTTCCGTAAAAGATTTGCATTGGATCCGGGACAGATCCCCAAGGGACAGAGATTTAAAACAGTCATCTGCAATCCCGGAATGCTCTGCTATTGCATTTTCTGGATCGTGATGATCCTTCTGCAGATGTTCCCGGAGATCGTGCAGATGCTGTTGGGAATCTCTCCGCTGTCCCTGTAAATACATTCCGCAGGGGTTGACAGTGGGGAGCAGACAAAGGAGATAAGATACATGTACGCATTTGACAGCAGAATACGTTACAGTGAGACAGACAGCGAAGGGAGACTGACGCTGAATGCCCTGCTGAACTATTTTCAGGATTGTTCCACCTTCCATTCGGAAGATGTGGGGCTTGGAATCGGCTATATGAAGGAGATCGGTCAGGTCTGGGTGCTTTCTGCCTGGCAGATCGTTGTGAACCGTTATCCGCAATTAGGGGAAAAAGTCAGGATCGTGACACTGCCCTATGAATTAAAAGCATTTCTGGGATACCGTAATTTTGCCATGCTGGATGAACAGGGAGAATATCTGGCGAAAGCCAACTCCTTATGGAGTCTGCTGGATGTCGGCACCGGCAAACCGGTAATGGTGAACGAAGCCATGCATAAGGGCTACGAAATAGACGAAAAGCTGGACATGGAGTATGCCCCCCGCAAAATTGCCGTGCCGGAAGGTGGAGAACTGTTGGAACCCATCGTGGTGAAAAAACACCACCTGGACACCAACCATCATGTAAACAATGGGCAGTATGTAAATATTGCCATGGAGTATCTGCCGGATGATTTTGTGATCCGTCAGATGCGGGCGGAATACAAGAAACAGGCATTCCTGGATGATGTATTGCATCCGTATGTAGTGTCTACAGAGAATGACTACGTCATCTGCCTGCAGGACGAAGCCGGGAAACCTTATGTATCAGTGGAATTTCAGGGACAGTAATCCTATGCTGTCAGAACAGGAGAGAACGTGGAATTGAGATTAGGCGAAAAACAGACGCTGGTAATAGTGAAAAAAGTAGAATTCGGAGTGTATCTGGCAACGAAGGAAGCACCGGAGGACAAAGTGCTGCTGCCGGCGAAGCAGGTGCCGGAAGGAGCAAAGGTCGGAGATGAACTGGAAGTATTCCTGTACCGGGATTCCAGTGACCGTCTGATCTCTACGACGAGAACCCCGAAGCTGTGTATGGGACAGGTGGCTCTGCTCACTGTAGTACAGGTAGGGAAAGTAGGTGCTTTCCTGGACTGGGGACTGGAGAAGGATCTGCTCCTGCCCTTTAAGCAGCAGACCCGCAAGGTAAAGACCGGAGAACAGGTGCTGGCAGCCCTCTATATCGACAAGAGCGGCAGACTGTGTGCGACCATGAATGTCTATGAACATCTGCGCACGGACAGCCCGTACAAAAACGACGATAAGGTAACCGGCCGGATCTATGAGATCAGCAAGAATTTCGGTGCGTTTGTGGCAGTGGATAACTGCTTTTCCGGACTGATCCCGAAAAAAGAACTGTTCGGAGATACCGAGCTCAGGATTGGCGATCAGGTCACTGCCAGAGTGGTAAAAGTGTTGGAAGACGGTAAGCTGACACTGAGTGTCCGGGAAAAAGCCTATCTGCAGATTCAGAAGGATGCGGAGAAGATCGAGAGACTGCTGGACAGCTATGAAGGTTCTCTGCCGTTTAATGATAAGGCGGCGCCGGAGGTCATTGCCCATGAGACCGGCATGAGCAAGAACGAGTTCAAGCGCGCGGTAGGACATCTGTTAAAAGAAGGCAAGATCCAGATCACGGAGAAAAATATTCGCAGGGTGCGTGGATAGTGTGGAAAAAACAAAAAAAGTGTGCTATAGTAAGAACGTAATCTGAGAGATATGAACAGATACAGGAGGTGTTATCATGGATATCGCAGGATTATCAATGTCAATGGCTTCAAATAATCTGCAGACGAAAATCGGAACGGCTGTGCTGAGCAAGGCGATGGATACGAACGAAGCACTGGGACAGGGAATCGTCCAGATGATTGATTCCGCTGCTATGGAACGCAGCGTAACACCGGAACTTGGTGCGAATATCGATCTGCGGATTTAGCGCAGAAATAATACATAATAAACGCTAAGACAAAAAGAGCTCGGAATATTAGTTTTCCGAACTCTTTTTTTACGCTTATTTGAAAATAAAATGGCATTTTTACTAAAAAGTGCATAAAAAACTATTGCTTTTTTACTGGATTTTTTGTACATTTGTAATGTATGGGGTACTACGTCAAGAAGAATTTTTGTATGGGGACTGAAGGAGCAGAAGATGATATCAAATCAGATTTTACAGAACACCATTGAAGGATTGAAAGGAATCGCCAGAGTGGAATTGTGTGTCATGGATGTGGATGGCAAGGAAGTAGCGGCCACCATGGATATGGGCAACTGTTCCAAGCCCGCGGTGGAATTCGCGGCATCACCGGCGGACTCCCAGGAGATCCAGGGATATCAGTATTTCAAGATCTATGATGAGCAGCAGCTGGAGTATATTCTCGTAGCCGGAGGTACCGGTGAGGATGTCTATATGATCGGCAAAATGGTTGCGTTTCAGATCCAGAATCTGCTGGTGGCCTATAAGGAGAGATTTGATAAGGACAATTTCATCAAGAATCTGCTGCTGGATAATCTGCTGCTGGTGGATATTTACAGCCGTTCCAAGAAGCTGCATATTCAGACAGACGTGCCCAGAGTGGTCATGATCGTGGAATCTGCGGGAGGCAAGGATAATAATGTCCTGGAACTGGCCAGAACTCATTTTGGCAGCAACAGCAAGGATTTCATCACAGCGGTAGACGAGAGCAACGTGATCGTGGTGAAGGAATTCGCAGAGACCGATACCGGCAAAGAAATTGAAAAATCGGCAAGAGCACTGGAAGCGGCTCTCCTGAAGGAAGGTATCCGTGAGATCCGTATTGCATACGGTACCATTGTACATGAGATCAAAGAAGTCAGCCGTTCTTACAAGGAAGCAAAGATGGCTCTGGATGTAGGCAAGATCTTCTTTGACGAGAGAGATATTATCGCATACAGTGAACTGGGAATCGGCCGTCTGATCTATCAGCTGCCCATTCCTCTGTGCAAAATGTTTATCCGTGAGATCTTCGGAGGCAAGAGCCCGGATGATTTTGATGAGGAGACCCTGACGACCATTTACAAGTTCTTCGAGAACAGCCTGAATGTGTCAGAGACCTCCAGACAGCTGTTTATTCACAGAAATACGCTGGTATATCGTCTGGATAAGTTACAGAAGAGTACAGGGCTGGATCTGCGGGTATTTGAAGATGCCATCACCTTCAAGATCGCACTGATGGTCGTAAAATACATGAAGTATATGGAAACTTATGAGTATTGATTTCTTGCGGAGCCATGAAATAGCGGAAAGTGTGCGTCGAATGCTTGCATTCGTAAGAACATTTGACGTTATTTCTTTGGCGAGAAAGCCTCAATGAGCAAAAGAAAAGCTCCGTAGGAGCGATTTTGCGAATGAGGCTATGCAAGAAATCAATATGGTGAAATATGATGACAAGACAGTAGAAAGGCAAGATAGCAAATGGCAAACAAAGAGGCACAAAGGCTGAAGAGAGAACGGATCATAGAGGAAAATGGCATTATCTTCCTGGACAATGTAAGCAAGTCCTATTCCACCGGCTCTCCGGCACTCAACGGCGTAACGCTGAGCATCGGAAGAGGGGAATTTGTATTTATCGTAGGTGACAGCGGATCCGGTAAATCCACGTTGATCAAATTACTGCTGCGGGAGCTTACAGCGACCAGCGGCAGTGTTTATGTTATGGGAAATGATCTGGCGAAATTAAAGCACAGGCAGATCCCCCGTTTTCGTCGTAACCTGGGTGTCGTATTCCAGGATTTCCGACTGCTGAATGACCGCAATGTCTATGAAAATGTAGCATTCGCACAGCGTATCGTAGAGACTCCCGTCAGTGAGATCCGCAGAAATGTTCCTGCGATTCTGGCAACTGTGGGACTGGCAGGCAAATATAAGGCCAAGACCAAACAGCTCTCCGGCGGTGAGCAGCAGCGTGTTGCACTGGCCAGAGCGCTGGTGAACAATCCTTCCGTACTGCTGGCAGATGAGCCCACCGGTAATCTGGATCCCAATAATTCCTGGGAGATCATGAAATTGCTGGAGGAGATCAATGAGAGCGGCACCACGGTAGTCGTGGTCACCCATAACCGCGAAATCGTCAATGCCATGCAGAAACGAGTGATCACCATGAAAAAAGGCGTGATCATCAGCGACGAAGAGAAGGGTGGGTATATCGATGAAGATTAGTACACTTTTTTATACGATCAAGCAGGGATTTGCCAATATTTTCCGGAATAAATGGTATTCTCTGGCATCCATTGCCACGATATCCGCATGTCTGTTTCTGTTTGGACTGTTCTATTGCATCGTGGCCAACTTTCAGAATATCCTGAAGACTGCAGAAGAAGGTGTATCCGTTACGGTATTTTTCCACAGTGATATGGATAACTGTGAGAGTCATGTAGACGGACAGATCCCGTCCGAACAGCGCCTGGAAGAGATCGGACAGGAGATTGCCAAGCGTGCAGAGGTATCCGAGGTACAGTTCCAGTCTGCAGATGATGCATGGGCAACCTTCGGACCGGATTATTTCGGTGAGGATTATGCAGAAGGATTCCCCGAGAATCCACTGGCAGGAGAGGATACTTATGAGATTTTCCTGAGTGATGTCTCCATGCAGGATGCACTGGTGACCTGGCTGCAGTCCATTCCGGAGGTGCGCAAGGTCAACTATTCCGAAATGACAGCCAACACACTGAGCGGTCTGAACCTTCTGATCGCCTACGTGTCCATGGGAATCATCGTGATCCTGCTGGCAGTCAGCATCTTCCTGATCAGCAATACCGTAGCTATCGGTATTTCTGTCCGTTCTGCGGAGATCAATATTATGAAATATATCGGCGCTACCGACTTTTTCGTGCGTGCGCCCTTTGTGCTGGAAGGTATGCTGATCGGTCTGATCGGTGCGGCAGTACCGCTGGGACTGATCTATTCCCTTTACAATTATGCGTTGAACTATGTGATCAACCGTTTTACGGTACTCAGCGGCTTCCTGAATTTCCTGTCTGTGGACGAGATATTCCATTTCCTGATCCCGGTATCTCTGGGTGTCGGTGTGGGTATCGGTTTCCTGGGAAGTATCGCTACTGTAAGAAAGCATCTGCACGTGTAAATACAATTCCAGCAGATAACCCGGATCCTATTTGTCATGATGTGTGCGGAGTGTGGCTCTGCACTGCAGCATGACATTTTAAGAATGGAGACTAAATCAAATTGAATAAAAAGAAAAAAGGCTTCCTGTGCCTGGCACTGTGCCTGATCCTGACGGTTTCCTTCGGCATGCAGGGATTGCGGGTAAATGCGACCAATATGTCATCCATTACCTCTGACAGTATCCGGGACAAACAGGATCAGATCAAACAGGCGGAAAAAGAACGTGAACAGATGAAAAGCAATCTGAGCAATTTGGAGCAGATCAAGAAAGACCTGGAGACACAGAAGACCAATCTGAAAAATTATGTAACCCAGCTGGATCAGAATCTGAGCCAGATCGAACAGAATATTGCGGATCTGAAAAATAAGATCACAGCAAAAGAAGAAGAAATTGCAAAGACCCAGGCGGAACTGGATGCGGCACTGGAGAGAGAAGAAAATCAGAAAGATGCCATGATCCGCCGCATAAGAATTATGTATGAGAAAGGGGATTCCTACATCCTCGATATGATGTTGAAAGCAGAAAGCTTCAGTGATTTCCTGAACCGTGCGGATTTCATGGATCTGATCATGGCTTATGACAGACAGCAATGGAAAGACTTCATGGAGAACCGTAAATATATTGAACTCTGCAAAGAGGAACTGGAAGAGGAGAAAGCCATTCTGGATGAGGCCAAGGCCGGCGTGGAACAGGAGCAGGCCAATATGGAGGCTCTGATCGACCAGAAGAACCGGGATATCACCGCTTACGAATCCGATATTACCAACAAGGAACAGGCCATCAAGGAATACAAGCAGTCCATTGCGGATCAGGATGCGGAGATTGCAGCCCTGGAGGCTGCTATTGCCGCAGAGAAAAAAAAGATCCTGGAGGCCAGTGGTACTGTGCTGACTTACGATGGCGGTACCTTTAAGTGCCCGCTGGCAACCTATACCCGGATCTCGGATGATTACGGCAACCGTATCCATCCGACACTGGGAATCGAACAGTTCCACAACGGCGTGGATTTCGCGGCGCCCAAGGGCACGGCTATTTATGCGGCCTATGACGGACAGGTGGTGGCAGCCACTTACAGCAACACCATGGGCAACTACGTGATGCTCGACCATGGTGGTGGACTGTATACGATCTATATGCATGCCTCGGCATTATATGTATCCAAGGACGATATTGTGGTCAGAGGAGAGACGATAGCCGCAGTGGGCTCCACCGGACGTTCCACCGGCAACCATCTGCACTTCAGCGTGCGTAAGGATGGAGCTTACACATCCCCCTGGAACTACCTGTCGCAATAGTTCTACAATCGCAGGGCACGTGACTGCTTGCAGGCAAAGTGCTCTGGCGATTAGCAGAACAAACATACATGAGCAAGTAGGGCGATAGCCCGGAATGCGAATGTATGCAGCATTTCGAGAGTGCGAAGCACGGAGAAATGCGTGTTGCGACAAGAAGCACGACGTGTTGTGACAATATCTTGGAAATAAAGGAGAGCATTTATGGAGGAAAATAAGGAACTGGAAACCACCACCGAAGAACAGGCTTCTGTAACTCCGGCGGCAAATAATGGCGAGAAAAAAGGCTTATTTCTCAGTGGCCTTATCGTTGGCTTTGCGGCAACGTTGCTGATCGTGGGCGGTATCTTTATCGCTTTTCAGATCCACAACATCATGACCATGAAGGATGATGTGGCAGCACAGGTATCCTATGGAGAAGATTCTGCGGTCAATGCACAGACCATTAAAAAACTGCAATTGCTGGAAGACACTGTGAAGGAGAACTTTTATCTGAGTGAGGTCACCAATGAACAGCTGGAAGACGGTATGTTCCGTGGCCTGATGGACTCTCTGGATGACCCGTATTCCGAGTACTATACCGCAGAGGAGCTGAATGAACTGACGGAACAGACACAGGGCATTTACTTTGGCATCGGTGCCTATGTCAGCATGGATTCCGAGACCAATCTGCCCAAGATCAGCGGCGTGATCGAAGGAGCACCGGCAGCTGATGTGGATCTGCGTGCCAACGATATTATCTATGAAGTGGACGGTGTCTCCACTGCAGGTAAGACGTTGACGGAAGCGGTGAATATGATCCGCGGAGAAGCCGGGACCACAGTGGATCTGACCATTGTCAGACAGGGCGCCGGGGATTATCTGCACGTCACCGTGGAGAGAGCCAAGGTAGAGAGTCCCACCGTAAAATACGAAATGTTGGATGACAATATGGCATATATCCAGATCGTGGAATTCGACGATGTGACCATAGACCAGTTTACCGATGCGCTGGCAACCGTGAAGGGCTCCGGCATGGAAGGCCTGATCCTGGATCTGCGGGGCAATCCCGGTGGAAGTCTGGATGCAGTGGTTAAAATTGCCAGAAAGCTGCTCCCGGAAGGCATGATCGTATATACCGAGGACAAGGCAGGCAAGCGCACAGAGTATACCTGTGACGGCAAGACTCCTCTGGAAGTACCTCTGGTGGTACTGGTGGATATGAACAGTGCCAGCGCCTCCGAGATTCTGGCCGGAGCAATCCAGGACTACGGCGTTGGAACCCTGGTAGGTACCACGACCTTCGGTAAAGGAATCGTACAGCAGATCATGCCCTTCACCGACGGATCCGCCATCAAGATCACCATCAGCGCTTACTATACTCCCAATGGCCGCAATATCCACGGAACCGGTATTGAACCGGATGTGGAATGCGAGTTTGACGGGGAAGCATACTACAACAGTGATGATCCGGTGGACAATCAGCTGGAGAAGGCAAAAGAGGTCCTGAAAGAATTAATGAAATAAAAGTCTTGACAAAGCGCACAAAACTGTTTAAGATATAACCCATAAAACGAAGGCGTTTTTACCAAATCGGTAAAAGCGCCTTTTTCTGTTATCAAAAATTCCTGCCCGGAACGTAGAATGGAGGAGCAAAATGATCAGACTGGAAAATGTATGTAAGAATTTCGGAGATCTCCAGGTACTGAAAAATGTAAATCTGGAAGTAAAAGAAGGCGAGAAGCTGGTTATCATCGGACCCTCCGGTTCCGGTAAATCCACCACCGTGCGATGCATGAATTTCCTGGAGGAGCCTACCAGTGGTCAAGTATATATTGATGGACAGAAGCTGACCCATGCGAACAAGACCAAGATCATCCGGGAGTCCATCTCCATGGTATTCCAGCAGTTCAACCTGTATCCGCATATGACGGTATTGAAGAACCTGACCATAGCACCCATGAAGCTGCATCACAAGAGCAAAAAGGAAGCCGAGGATTTGGCTTATCATTATCTGGATGTGGTAGGACTTAGGGATAAGGCTCATGTGTATCCCACAACACTTTCCGGCGGACAGCAGCAGAGAATCGCCATAGCGAGAGCCCTGTGTGCACAGACGAAGATCATTCTTTTCGATGAGCCGACTTCCGCACTGGATCCGGAGACAATCCAGGAAGTACTGGATGTCATGATCAGGCTGGCTAAGGAAAACATCACCATGGTAGTGGTTACCCACGAGATGGGATTTGCCAGACAGGTGGCGGACCGTATCGTATTCATGGCAGACGGACAGATCATTGAGGAAGGTACGCCGGATCATTTCTTCGACAATCCTTCCAACGAACGTGTAAAACAGTTTCTGGGTAAGATCATTCGTTAGGACATCCGGAAGGGACAGCGGGAAGCTTCCCGTATTCATTTTCAACGGTCTGACCACGGAGCCAAAATTCGCAGCGTGTCAGTCAGAAGGCTTCGTGTTTAGATATATAACTATTCAGAGCGATACAGCCATCACGGATGCTTTTTACAGATCCGGCGGGAATAGTTAGAGATCATGCAAAATAAAAGGAGGAGAATGTTATGAAAAATCTTAAGAAATGGACTGCATTGGCAGCAGTCATGGCAATGACTGCAACTTTATTTACCGGATGCGGCAGCACTGATGCCCCCGCTTCCGGGGCAACAGCACCTGCAGCGGAAAGTACCGCAGCAGCAACCACAGAAACAGGAGCGGAAGCTCCTGCAGCAGACGGCGAGCTGGCAGCAGACGTACAGGCAATCGTAGACCGTGGTGTATTGAGAGTCGGCGTTAAAAATGCAGTAGTAGGCTTTGGCTTCCAGGATACCCTGACCGGTGAGTATTCCGGACTGGAGATCAGCCTGGCTGAGAAGATCGCAGAGAGCCTTGGCGTGGATGTAGAGTTCACCGCTGTAACCGCAGCTACCAGAACCGAGCTTCTGGATTCCGGCGATATTGACTGTGTACTGGCTACTTTCACCATCACCGATGAGAGAAAGCAGAGCTGGGATTTCTCCACTCCTTATTTTACAGACTATGTAACCGTACTGGTAGAGGATAAGAGCGGCATCAGCTCCCTGGCAGACCTGGTAGACAAGAAGGTCGGTGTATCCTCCGGATCCACTTCCGCAAAGGCACTGGTAAAGGCTATGATCGATGCAGGCCTGATCGATGGCAGCGGCTTTGATGCAGATACCTTTGATCCCGCACTGTGGACTACCGGAATCTCTTTCCAGCAGTATGATGACTACCCTGCAATCTCCACCGCACTGAGTGCCGGTGAAGTAGATGCCTTCTGTGTAGATAAGTCCATTCTGGCTATTTACAAGACTGACGGACGTTCCTACATCGACGACAAGTTCTCCCCTCAGGAATATGGCGTGGCTACCACCAAGGGTTCCGGCTTCTCTGCATACGTGGATGAACTGGTACAGGGATGGCTGGCAGACGGTACTATTGACAGTCTGATCACAGAGAACGGATTAGAGTAAAAAAGAAAAAAGTAACTGGGAGGAAACACTATGTCTGGTATTATTTCAGCAAGAGCCTGGGGCAAGGTCTGGGCGTACAGGAGCACATTCCTGTTAGGACTTCTGAATACTGTGGAGACAGCATTTTTTGCGATCCTGTTATCGCTGGCACTGGGTGTGATCTTTGGCCTGATGGCTACCAGCGGAAAAAAGGTATTGCAGATCATCAGCAGAGTCTATGTGGAGATCATGCAGAATACACCGATTTTGCTTCAGCTGTGTTTCTTCTACTATGCGCTGGCTTTTTCCGGTCACAGTATCGGAATCCTGCCGACAGGTATCGTTGCACTGGGCGTATACACCGGAGCCTATATGGCCGAGGTGGTGCGCGCGGGCATCGAGGCCGTCCCTAAGGGACAGTTCGAGGCGGCTGTGTCCCAGGGATTCACTTATGTGGAGCGGATGTATTATATTATCCTGCCCCAGAGCATCAAGATCATTCTGCCGCCCATGGTGAACCAGATCGTAAACCTGATCAAAAATACCTCCTGCCTGTATATTATCGGCGGAGCGGATCTGATCTCGCTGACTTACAGCTTTGTCACCGGTGAAAATACCGGTGGAGCCTATGCTCCGGCCTATCTGGTCAGTGGACTGTTATTTTTCGTTATATGTTATCCCCTCTCCAAGACAGCCAGTGTCTGGGAGATCCATCTGAAGAAAAGAGACCAGCGGGTGACATTTCAGAGAACAGAAGGGACGGTGACGGACAATGAGTAACCTGGAAGCAAGCTTTTCCATACTGGGACAGAAAGGTGTTATGGCCTACATTCTCAAAGGTACGGTATTCACTCTGATCATTGCGCTGATCGCCGTTGTGTTAGGAATTATCATCGGTTCCGTACTGGCCCTGTGCAGGAATTACTGCACAAGCAAAACTACGAAAATATTTGGTATTATCGCCACCGTATACATAGAAGTGTTCCGGAATACACCGTTACTGCTGTGGATCTTCATCTGCCTGGTGTTCTGCCCCTGCCCGGAGCTGTTCAACCGGAAACTGTTCGGGCTGACCACAGTAGAGACCAAGCTGTTGTTCAAGGCAGCAGTTGCTCTGATCCTGTTTACCTCTTCCGTCATTGCCGAGATCATCCGCGGAGGACTGAACTCCATCGCCCACGGGCAGTTTGAAGCCGGCCATGCGCAGGGCTTCAACGTGGTGCAGGTCATGATCTATATCATCCTGCCCCAGGCATACCGGAACGTCATCCCGACCCTCCTCAGCCAGGTGATCACGACCATCAAGGATTCTTCCTATCTGGCCAATGTGGCAACCATTGAACTGATGGCGCGGACCAAACAGCTGCTTTCCGCAGCCAGCCGTTACAATGGTACTGGCAATGTAAACGTATCGGATGTATTTGTGCTGTTTGGTGTAGCTGCATTGATCTATTTTATCATCAACTACACACTGTCCTGCGTGGTACGTACCATGCAGAAACGGCGGAAGAGACCGGTACATGTGACCGCAGATTAAACGAGAAAAGAAAAGAGGATATCCATGGAACAGTATGTGATCACGATTTCAAGACAATTCGGAAGTATGGGACGTTCCATTGCCAGGGAACTGTCCGAAATACTGGGAATAGAATTCCTGGACAGAGATATTGTGGAGGCTACGGCGAAGCGCATGGGCCTTCCGGTATCTGTCATCAGCGATGAAGAAGAGAGTATGAAGTCTACTTTCTTCCGGAGGCAGTATCCGCTCGGAATGGGAATGTCCAGCCTCAAGGATGAGATCTTTCTTACCCAGAAAAATATCATCCGGGATTTCGCAGCCAAGGGATCCTGCATCATTGTGGGACGCTGTGCGGACTATATTCTGGAGGATATCCCGAATCATCTGAATGTGTATGTCTATGCCCCCGATGAGGCAAGGCTGAAAAACTGTGTGGAGAACCTGCAGATGGATCCCCAGACGGCAAAGAAAATGATGCGGGATGTGGATGCTGCCAGAAACCGTTACCACAAAGCCTATATTCCCGGCTGGCAGAGCGTTTTCGACCATAAGGATCTCATGATCGACAGCAGCCGGTTCGGCATCGACGGCACAGCAAAGATTCTGGCAGACATTGTTAAAAACCAGTGGGGCTGATGGTCCACAGATTTTTGATCTGCGGAGACAGCGTGTCATAATCCCAGGTGCGGGAAGAATTGCTTACCCGATTGGGATCTTTGACGCAAAAGCCCGTGTCATCATAATCATAGAGCAGGATATAGTGGCCGGAGGTGGTGAAATCCCCCGGCCGCATGCTGCATACGATAAGTTTGCCCTGATCCAGGGCTGTTTTCATGCTGTTTTCAACCAGGGGAAGTTCCTTGCCGGACAGGCCGAGGGCAGGAAGCCCTTCGGTCCACAGGGACCAGCTGGTGCCATTTTCCGTATAATAACCGTTCTTTTCACAGTAGGAGGCAATCTCTCTCGGGGTGCCGTTCAAATCGTGGGTGAAATAGACATAGACCATGGACAGGCAGGTGGGACCACAGCCGGCGAGACCGATGATGCTATCACCGTAGGACTCGTAGCCCCAGCGCTTGTCCCATTGCAGGAGCAGAGGCACCTGTCCAATGAGAACATCGGAAGCAAGATCGATGGACCGTCCCAGATAATTTTGTCTGTTGGGGTAGTCTGCCACGAAATCCGCGGCTTCGGCATTATTTTGGGCAAGCTCGGCCAGTGCTTCCGTGATGTTTACGGTATCTGCGGTGGTAGAGAGACTTCCGGCAGCGTCAGATTCATTTTCTTCCCGCAGTGCAGCAAAATCATATTGGACAACCGGCAGATCATACCGGGCAGTCAGCTGATAATACAGATGATTGACGGCAGGAAGAATCTCATGGCCGTAATCCTGCCAGAAAGAGACTGCTGTCAGGAGCAACACGATGGCAAATGAGACCCGGAGGAAGCAGACTATGCGTTTTCTTCTGCGGATCGCCCGCTTCCTGCGGAGCATCTCCTGCCTGGAAATTCTGCGGCGGCGTTGTTGCACCGGAACCTGATAAGCTGCATTTGCATTCATAGAAATCCCTCCCGTTAGAACCTTTTTGACAAAATAACCGTCTTTTCTATAGAAGAGTATAAAGGATTGTCCCATAAAAAGTCTTTTAAGCAGTTTTAAGCTTTTTGACAGATATCTTTAAGAATTCATGAAGATATGTTACAATAAAGCATGGACCAAAATCATTCGGAAAGGGGAAGGGACCGATGATCAGGAGAAAATATGTTCCGCTGCGCATTGTGCAGCCGGGGATGATGATCGATCAGGCAATCATAGACCGTGCAGGCCGTGTACTGATCGCCAGACGTACCCGACTGGAGGATTTTCACATTGATGCGCTGAAGAAAATGGGGATTACCGGAATCTATACCTGTGAGGGGACAGAGGATGTAAAGCCGGCTGATGCGGATAAGACGCAGGAACTGCCGGAACCATTACAGAAAAAATATGAACAGGTGAAGGTAAAGGATCCGGCTAAGGTGCAGATATCCGAGAGTGTGCGCAGTCGTGTGGCACAGGGTGTACAGTATCTGTATCAGGATACAGAGTCGCCGGATTTCACCAATGCATCCAGGAGCATTACGGACGATCTGCTGCGGGCTATCGAGGACAATGATGCGGTGGCAGTGGATATCGGTGCGCTGAAGGTCAGCGACGAGTATACCTTCAAACACAGTGTGGATGTGGCAACGATGTCCATGATCGTGGCGCAGAAATACGGACTGGATGACAAGCAGGTCTACGAGATCGGAATCGCAGGACTTTTACATGATATCGGAAAATCAAAAGTACCCAATGAGATCCTGAATAAGGCGGCGCGGCTGACGGATGAAGAGTTTGCCATTATGAAGCAGCATTCCGTGTACGGATATCGTATTCTGCAGTCTAAGGAAGATCTGTCCATGGAGATCAAGCTGGGTGTGTTACAGCATCATGAGAAAATGAACGGAAAAGGATATCCTATGGGGATCACAGGGGACAAGATCGACCTGTTTGCCAGACTGATCTCTGTGTCGGATATTTATGATGCATTGGTGACGGAGCGGCCGTATAAGAAGCCGTTTTCTCCCAGAGATGCCGTGGAAATGATCATGTCCATGACGGAAGAGCTGGATATTACAGTTATGCGGTGCTTCCTGGAGAGCGTTATTCTCTATCCGGTAGGCACAGATGTGGCATTGAGCAACGGAGAGACCGCCCGTATTGTGGAGAACGTTCCCAATGCGGTGCTGCGCCCCAAAGTTCTGGGTCTCACCACCGGCAAAGTGTACGACCTCGCCAATGATGTGAAATGCGCGAATGTAATTATATTGTAAATGGAAAGTTACGCGAGCAATGAGCCGCGCATAGGCATAGTGAAGACAGCGATGGGCGCTTGCGCACAATTCGCTGTCTTTACTTATGCCGAGATGCGGCGAACGCCGCGATATGAAATAAGATTGGCAGCGTTTTATGCTGACAATCTTATGAATAGCGTGGCTCATTGCGGAGGGTTTTATCTTCGGGACATAGTAGAAGAAAAATGTAGATTACGCCCCGCTTGTCGGAAACTTCCGGGGCTCAGCAGAGAAAAAACATGGATTACGCCCCGCTTGTCGGAAACTTCCGGGGCTCAACAGAGAAAAAATGTAGATTACGCCCCGCTTGTCGGAAACTTCCGGGGCTCAGCAGAGAAAAAATGTAGATTACGATAAAGTCTATATAATGGTGTAAATTACAAATCTATATAAAAAGAGCCAA
>OKSM01000394.1_pt1 | contig 15636 bp, 14 predicted proteins | sample 1606281 | NCBI WGS metagenome assembly OKSM01 (sample SAMEA3879549, study PRJEB24766) | human gut metagenome | biome: human-associated habitat; feature: feces | place: USA | collected 1985/1987
CTGTCTATTTTACTATAAAGTTATCCCCTATTGCAAGACTTAGTTCAGCAAAACCATTTCTTTGCCACTTCCTGTCCTCTACCTCAAAAAGACATATGGGGGAGTTCGTCCCTCATATGTCTTTCTGTTTATTTATCCTTTATTCAATTTTACCGTCATTTATTCACAAAGCCTTGAAAATGCATCCGCCACGAACTGAACCTTGGTTCCGATAATAACCTGGACCGATGTCTTGCCGGGCTTAATAACACCTGCAACACCTGCAGATTTAATCACCTTATCGTTTACAGCCGTAATATCTTTGACTTCCAGTCTCAGTCTTGTTACACAGTTGTCAATCAAAGCGCCGCCGGCTTTAACCAGAAACAGTCCGATCAGATTTCTCGCACCAAGGATTTCACCGCCCTGCATGGTTGCCGGGCACAGATAGTATCCGATACCCATGAGCAAATCGCCCTTCTTTACCCGGTCTCCCGGCCTCCTTTCCGTCGACATACACGCCAACAATGTTTAGTTTTTTATCCAAAAGAACAAAATCTGCTTTTTTCCCGACATGGATGCTTCCCGTTTCATCAAATATTCCTATCTCCCTCGCCGGGTTCTCCGTAGCACACATCAATGCCGTTTCCAGGGAAATACCCACCTTGTTTACAACATAACGCATACAGTCCATCAGATTAGTAGCCGAGCCGGCTATCGTTCCGTCATGCAGCATTGCAAGATTTCCCTTTACCGTTACCGCCTGTCCGCCGAGAGTATACTCTCCGTCCGCCAGTCCCGTCGCTCTCATACTGTCACTGATCAGAATCATACGTTCTGCCCCAAACATGGCAAAGGTGGCACGTATCATAGCCGGATGCACATGCACACCGTCGCATATCAGTTCTGCGCGGCAATCCCCGGCATCCCTGACTGCCCCGATCACTCCCGGATTCCTGTGATTAAGAGGCGGCATGGCATTGTGTAAATGCGTGGCATGGGATGCTCCATGCTCTATAGCCTCCTTTGCCGTTTCGTAATCTGCCGCCGTATGAGCCAGTGACACAACGACCTTTCCTTTCACCCTGTCGATAAACTCCATTGCTCCCGGTTCCTCGGGTGCAATATCCACAAGCCTGATCAGGCCTCCCGAGGCCTCCTGAAGCCGGCAGAAATATTCATAATCACAGGGCATGATATTTTCTGCCGCCTGTGCGCCTTTTTTTGCAGGACTGATAAACGGTCCTTCCATATTGATGCCTGCAAGCTTTGCTCCTCCGCGATAGGAATATGCCCCCGCATTCTTCATGACTGCAAGCAGCTCATCCTTTGGGATTGTCATAGTGGCGGGACATATACTCGTCACTCCGACAGATGCCTCGTATGCGGAGATCATATCAAGCGCTTCTACGGTACCGTCACACATATCTGCTCCCATACAGCCGTGGAAATGTATATCTACCAGCCCCGGTACCATATAAAGGCCTTCTGCCTCCACAACTTCCGTGTCCTTTGATACTTCTCCGGATATTGCGGAAAATCTGCCGTTTTTAATCTCAACGTTTTCTTTTACAAATCTGTGCTCCTGTGTATAAACCTCTGCGTTTTTTATCAGCATCCGACGCACCTTCCATCCATCTGTTTTTATCCGTCATTCAGGGAATCCTGCTGAGCGCAGTCTCATCCGCGACCAGAATAACATCGTTATGCAGCTGTAATATCGATGCCGGAACGTATGGGGTAACCGGTCCAAAAAAAGCCTGCCGGACAATTTCCGCCTTGCCCTCACCATTCGCCACAACCAGGATTTTCTTTGCTCTCATAATCGTTCCTATTCCCAGAAGCTGAAGATCTATCCCTTCGAGAGACCGGATCAGGGTTCATCACTCCATTTCGCATATTTTGCTACGTACACCAAGTACCATGGAAGGAGAAACACTGAGCTCATCTATACCCATCCGGACAAATCTCTCTGTAAGGGTCGTATCCGCTCCCAGCTCTCCGCAGATACCGACCCATTTTCCGTGCTTTAAGTTTATATACATTTTAACCATTAAAGCACAATTTATTCAGTAAAATTTGTTTTTATATGCTTTCAATTACAATTCCGTGGGCAATTCCGGGCACACTCTGGCCTTCGTGGAACGTTACCTTGCTGAGCAGCGCACCTGTCGGAACAAACAGCACTTTTTTCCAGTTCTTTTCCGCAAGCTGCTTTAAAATATACGCTGAAAGAGTAACCGCACTGCAGCCGCAGCCGGAGCCGCCCGCATGCGTGTCCTGGGTTTCCGCATCGAAAATTTCCAGCCCGCAGTCCATATGCCTGTCGGAAATGTCATACCCCTTATCCCGGAGTAAATCTAAAAGCACGCGCTGTCCCACACTGCCTAAATCTCCGGTGATAATCTTATCGTAATCTTCCGGTTTTGCATGAAAATCCGTCAAATGGGCTTCTATCAGGTCTGCTGCCGCAGGTGCCATGCATGCCCCCATGTTCAGTGAGTCCTTCAGTCCGAAATCCACAATCTTTCCCACTGTCATGCCGGTAATTTTCCCCTTGCAGGCGGCTTCTCTTTCTTTTCCCAATATAAAGGCGCCGCTTCCGGTTACTGTCCAGGTGGCGGAGAGTGGACGCTGGTTTCCGTATCCAAGCGGAAAACGGAACTCTTTTTCCGCACTGGCAAAATGACTGGAGGTCACACAGAGCACCTGTTCGGCAAAGCCCCCCGCCACCGCCATGGCGCCTAAGGAAAGGGTCTCTCCGCAGGTGGAGCAGGCTCCGTATACCCCAAACAGCGGAATCCGGTAATTCATAATGCCGAAGGAGGTTGCAATGGATTGTCCGAGCAAATCGCCCGCAAAGACATAGCGTATCTCCTCTGCCTTTTTTCCTGCCTTTCCAAGTGCCAGACTCACGGCATCCTTTTGAAGACTGCTTTCCGCTTCTTCCCAGGTGTTGCAGCCAAACTTGTCGTCCTCTCCCACCATATCAAAAAGAAGGCCGAGAGGACCCTCGCCTTCTTTTTTGCCTACTACGGAGGCATTTCCGTTAATATAAACCGGCTCATCCAGCCGGATACTTTGTTTTCCCTGCCAAAGTTGTGCACTCATACTATTCCCTTTCCTGCTTTCCTCTTTTATCAGCCTGTGCTCTGCAAGCTGTTTCCACTATCCATTCCATGAGCCGTTTTTATTCAAACCTGCCCTCGGCAACCATGCGCACCAGTTCTTCCAGTTCCTCTTCACTGCCGGCTAAGCTGCTTTTCTGCCGCAGCACTTCTCTTTCCTCGTCCGTCATTTCACCTATTCTGTTACGTGCGCTTTCGTTCATGGCAAAAGCAATGGGAAGCTCCCAAAAAGGAGTCTGAAAACTATCCATACTGTCAATTCCTCTCTTTCCGGTTTTTTAAATCAGTATGAACCCCGTTTTCCGTATTTATGCATTAACGCTTCGTTTTTCTGAACTCTTTTTTATGTTCCGGAACTTTTCTCGGTACCGGATTTTTTTATTTTCTCAGTCCTTTCGGATAATGATTTTTCAATATGGCGCCTGCTGCCTTTCCCCAGCCTAAGCTGTATCCGTCCACGCAGACAAGGCACCAGCCCTTCGGCAGGGAAACATCCGCCTGTTCTGCCGCCATCCTTCCCCGGGTTATAATGTGCGCCATTTCCACGTCGCATCCTTCGCCGATTGTCAGCGTCTGTCCCTCTAAATATTTTCTGACGGCAGTCCCGTCACAGGCAAGATTGACAGCATGTACAACCTGTTCTTTTTTTAAAAACAATGCCAGTGCGTGGGACGGCTCAAACCGGTTCTTTTTCACCGTTCCCAGATGCAGTCCCGGACGCAGTACCTTAAGCCCTCTTAAGGACGGTGTCTCTGCCGGTGCCAGATACAGCTGTTCTCCGAAGCGCAAAAGAATTTTTCCTGCCGTCAGTTCTTCTGCCGGTATCGTCAGGGCTTCCTTTGCAAAGTCCAGAAACTCCTTGCAGTCCTTCAGGGTAAGGGACTTCTCCGTTCCGGCAGTTGACGCACTGCTAAGCTGTCCGCCCTCGCGGTGCAGGACGGCTAAAAAGTGCCCTTCTCCTTTAATCTTATGCGGCATCAGCCTTTCTTCTTTTTCCAGGCAAAAATCAGGGTGTGTTTCCAGAAAGCGGCTGACGGAGCCTTCGTCCTCCGTGGGTGCAAAGGTACAGGTGGAATAAACCAGTCTGCCGCCGGGTTTTAACATCGTTGCCGCACAATCCAAAATACCGTCCTGTCTTTCGGCGCAGAGCGCCACATTTTCCTCACTCCACTCTTCTCCGGCATTGTCGTTTTTGCGGAACATTCCTTCCCCGGAGCAGGGCGCGTCCACTAAAATACGGTCAAAAAATGCGATAAACCTTTTGCTCAGGCTTTCCGGGGTTTCATTTAAGACAATGGCATTGGAAATGCCCATGCGCTCTATATTTTCCGATAATATCTTAGCCCTCTGGGGGTGAATTTCATTGGTAATGAGCATGCCGCGTCCCCGCATATATTCGGCAATCTGGGTGGATTTGCCGCCCGGCGCCGCACACAAATCCAGAACGCGTCCGGGCGTTGCAGGCTCCTCCTGCCGCTCCGGTATCGCTGCCACGGATACATGCTCCTCCTGCCGTTCCGGTATCGCTGCCGCGGAAGCGCGTTCCTCCATCAGGCACGGTACCGGCGCCATGGCGGACGGTTCCTGAATGTAGTACAAGCCCGCCTCATGGTAAGGGTGCTTTCCCGGCTGCTCCTCCTCTTCGTAATAAAAACCGTTTTTCGTCCAGGGAACCGGACTTAAGGTAAACGGTAGTTTTTCTTTTCCTTCCTGTATCCTGGTTTTCAGCGGATTAAGCCGCAGCGCCCGGTAACGTTTGCCGGAAAGGCTCTCTAAAAAAGGCGGGTATTCCTCCCCCAACATATTCTGCATTCTCTCTAAAAATTTCTCCGGTAACATACTGCTCTCCTTTTCCTCCCGGGCCTCTGTAAACAGCTGTGCCCTTTACTCCTTTTTCCTGCTCTCAAAATACATAAAATGGTCGATTGCCTGCAGGATGTCCGCAAATTCTTCTCTGTCGGCAAGCTCCACGTAGCGGGTCAGAAGTTCGTTTTCCTCCTTACGGTAACGGCCGTAAAAAATATCAAACAGATTGTGGCCTCTCATGTAAATTTTGATTTCTTCCATGTGAGCCTTCACATCCTCCGTTGTGTTAAAATCCCTGCCTAACACAGCGGTTAGATGCCTGCCGCTTTTTAATTTATACAGATATTCCTTCCATTTGGAAAGAAAAATTTTATAAAACTGTTCCGGACTTTTCAAAACGCCTATCCGGCACATGATTTCCGGGTTCAGAAAATAATTTTCAAACGAATAATATTTTAACACCAGTACATTTTCGGGCTTCACACGGGGCAGTCTGTCCACATCCCGCACGTTCTGCTCCTCATAATATTTGCATAAGCCTCTGCGGAGATCTTCCGCATTTTTGCCGTCGCCGTCCCTTATCATAAGGAAGTGATCCTTTATGTAAACCTGGTTCATGTATTTTAAATTGGCATAGGTCTTGATGTTGGTACAGCTGTTGGTGGTGATAATAGCTGTCCGGGAAAGTCTGCCGTCCTTGTCATAAATTTCCGAATAGTACTTCTTTAATAGGATAGGAAGTCTCGTCTTATCCTGCCGTCCCTCTACGATAAACACGAAATCCACGTTCATCAGGTCCCCCGCCGTATAGCCGAGGTCATTCAAAATGGCGCTGATGTCAGTGTCTTTTCGCACGGCAGGCATGCCGTCTTTGTCCAAAACCATCTGACGTATCTGTCGGATGCTGAAATTCGGCAGCAGATTGGGGGAATGGGTGGAAAAAATCACCTGATGCTTTTTCGACAGCCGGTACAGAATATCCCCGGTGGTCTTCTGCATGGACGGATGCAGGAAAATTTCCGGATCTTCCATCATGAGGATGCAGTCCTCCGCATTTTCATCCTCCGCATACGCCTCCAAAACGGACAGCATGTAAATACTGCGCATACCCTTTCCCAGCCGTTCAATGGGCCGTCTTGTTCCCTCCTGCCCGCTGCTGAATTCCGTTGTCACGGTAAGCATGGCATCCGTATTGTGGCTCATGGAAAAGAAAATAGTGTCCTGTCCGCCGTTCGCCGCATAGGCTTCGTTGACTTTTCCGGCAAAGGTGTTTAAGTTCCGCTGATACAGTTTGTAATTAAGAAGCCGGAAGGTTTCCAGTGCCGTCAGTTCCTCCGGTTTCTTCTGATTGATAAGACCGATACAGGAAAAGCAGTGGGTACAGGCTTTGGCTCCGTTAAAAAGGCACCTGTTTTCCCGGATGCTTTTTAATTCTGCGTCCTCCTGCAGATACAGCATGTCATTCTGGAACTGCTCCGGGTTGCGCTCCGCATCAATATAATAAATGGTAGGAAAAACATCCCGGATGTACGGATTGTTTTTCTTAAAGCCGTCATCAAAGCGTTGCCTGCTGTCCCGGTTTACAATGTAGGTAAATGTAAGCGTTTCTCCGTCAAAGGAAGGCAGCTTTTTCTTTACATCGGCAAGAAAAGAATCCCATCTCCGGTAACTGCTGACTTTTCCCCTCTTCTGCAGCCTTTTTAAGTCTTCCTCACACAGGGACAGCCTTACTGTAATCTCTATGTTGGCGCCGGACTCATCAAAATCCTCCGGTACAATCCGGTAATCGCCGCCCACTGCCCGGATGGCATCCAAGACCGTGGTTTTGCCGGTGCTGTTCTGTCCCACCAAAATAAGCGCCTGGGAAATATCCTCAATTTCCAGACAGATTATGGATTTGAAACGACAAATTTTCAGGTATTCTATCTGCATATGCTTACCCCCTTTTTTTATTATGGCACAGGATGCAGTCCCGGGCAAACAATTTTTGTGTCTGCCGCTTTCCGCAGCCGTTTTCTTTAGACATCCATTCCAATCTATGCTATAATCATGCCATGAAAACCTTAAAAAACATACTTATTTGCATTATTCTGCCAATTACATTATTTCTGACCGCCAGCATCACGGCGGACGATGCGCAGCCCGCGGCGGCACCGGCAGACACTTCTGCCGGTACTGAAGCTGCCGGCGATACGGATGTCGGTTCTGCTGACACGGCTGCCGCAGCGGAGATGCCCGGCAATTTAGGACTTTACCTGGCACAGGATTTTTCTCCTCTGGCTAAGAACATTCTTCCGGAGGTCATGCCGGAAATGGACAAACCTATTTCCAAAGAAATCACGCTGATGGCAGTGGGCGATAACCTCATGCACATGGGCATTGTCGCCTCCGGCAAACAGGCGGACGGCAGCTACGATTATTCCATGCTCTATGCGGACATTGCGGATTTTCTGGCGGCTGCGGATATCAAGGTCATTAATCAGGAGACCATTTTAGGCGGCAACGAGCGGGGCTTTTCCGGTTATCCCCGGTTCAACTCTCCCACAGAGGTGGGGGATGCCATCGCTGCTGCCGGCTTTAACGTGGTACTGCATGCTTCCAACCATTCCGCCGACCAGGGCATTGCCGGTCTGCTCTCCTGCATTGCTTTCTGGAAAACACACCCGGAGGTACTGATGGTGGGCATTTTTGACGACCCGTCCGAAGCCGAGGAAATTCCGCTTCTTACCATTGACGGCGTCACCTTTGCCATCCTCAATTATACCTACGGACCCAATGCGGAGATTCTGCCTTCTTCCATAGAAGGGCACCTGAATATGCTCTGTGCTTATGATGAGCGGACCAATGTGATTGACTTTACCACCTTAAATCCGCAGGTGATTGCCGATATTGAAAAGGCGGACGCACTTGCCGATGTGGTTCTGGTGTTCCCTCACTGGGGTACGGAATATGTCACCACGCCCTCCACTTATCAGAAGGAATTTGCCCGGCAGATGACAGAGGCGGGCGCCGATATCATCATCGGAACCCATCCCCATGTGGTGCAGCCCATTGAATGGGTGGAAGCGGATAACGGCAACAAAGCCCTCTGCTACTACTCCCTCGGCAACTATGTTTCCACCCAGAAGGATGCCATCAGTATGTTAGAGGGCATGGCATGGGTGACCTTTGAGGCAACCGCAGGCGGTGTTACCATCGATGAGGAAAAGTCCGGCGTCATCCCTCTGGTATGCCAGTACAAGAGCGGTCCCGTGCGTTTCGACCACATTTACCTTTTAGAGGACTATACGCAGGAGCTTGCCGACGCACACGGTATCCGCGGATACGGCGGTGTCAGCTTAAAAGCGGACAAGCTGAAGGAATGGAGCACGGAAATCTTCGGTGATTTCGTACTGCCAAAATAAACAAATCTAAAATTTTTATAAACTCATTGACAATTTAAATTCCCTTTACTATAATCTGTAGCGTGCTACATATATTTGTGTAGCACGCTACATTTTTTTTGTAAAGAAATTGTTTATGCAAAGAAAGGAGTTTCCCATGCAGCAACCGGAAACCGGAGTTTATTTTAAATTGATCACAGACAAGTTACATGCCAAAGCCGATGCGGATTTAAAGGCGCACGGCCTTACCATGACACAGTCCCGGGTCCTCTGCTTTTTATCCGACCACGACGGAGAAGCCACTCAGAAGGAAATCGAAGAATTTCTTTCCGTAGCCCATCCCACGGTTGTGGGCATCGTGTCCCGTTTAGAGCAGAACGGATTTATTACCTTTCACCCGGACTCTGTGGACAAACGTAACAAGGTGGTGGTGCTTACGGAAAAAGCCGTTCAGGTTGACAGGGAAATGAAGGAAATCATCCGCAGGCAGGATGAAAAACTGTTTGCTTCCTTATCCAAAGAACAGGTGAAAGAGCTTACTTTTTTATTACAAACCATTTATGAAAACTTAAATACCGAAGAGGAGGATACCCCATGTTAAAAACATTAGCAGGAAGCTTAAGAGAATACAAAAAAAGCTCTTTTGCAGCCATCTTTTTTTCCGGCATAGAGGTTATTTTTGAAATTGTAATTCCTCTGTGCATGTCCAATTTAATCGACAACGGTATTGAAAAAAGCAATATGTCCACGGTCTGGAAATTCGGCATTCTGCTGCTTGTTTTTGCCCTGCTGCAGCTTGCCACCGGTATGCTTTCCGCCTACACCGCAGCGAAAGCTGCCACCGGTTTTTCCGCAAACCTGCGTCAGGATATGTACGACAACATGCAGACCTTTGCTTTTTCCAACATCGACCGTTTTTCCACGGCATCCATCGTTACCCGTCTGACCACGGATGTGACCAACGTACAGAATGCTTAACAGATGTTAATCAAATTAGCGGTCCGCGGGCCCGTTATGCTCATTGTTTCCATGATTGTTTCCTTCCGCATCAACCGTCAGATTTCCCTTATTTTCCTGGCAATTGTACCGGTACTGGGCGTTCTGCTTGCCCTGATTGTACGCAAGGTGCATCCTGTTTTTGAAAAGGTTTTCCATACCTATGACGACTTAAACAACGTGGTGCAGGAAGACCTCCGCGGCATCCGCGTGGTAAAATCCTGCAACCGGGAAGACCTGGAAATCAGTAAATTCAAGAAAATTTCCCAGGATATTTACAAGGGCTTTACCAAGGCGGAGCAGATGCTTGCCTTAAACTCTCCCCTGATGCAGATCTGTATGTATACCTGCATGATTCTAACCTCCTGGATTGGGGCAAAGGCCATTGTTGCCAGCGGAAACAACACCGCTCTGGGCTTGACCACCGGTGATCTGACCGCGCTCATCACTTATTCCATTCAGATTTTGTCCAGTCTGATGATGCTTTCCATGGTATTTGCCATGATTACCATTGCCAGCTCCTCCTCCGGACGAATTGCGGAAATCCTGCAGGAAAAAACAGATATCGCCAACCCGGAAAATCCGGTTATGCATGTGGCTGACGGCGAAATCAACTACAACAATGTAGAATTTGTTTACGCCTCCAAAGCCGATAAAAAGGTGTTAAGCAACATCAACCTGCACATTGCTTCCGGTGAAACCCTGGGTATCATCGGCGGTACCGGTTCCTCCAAGTCTTCCCTGGTGCAGCTCATTCCGAGACTCTACGACGTTACCTCCGGCAGCCTGACGCTGGGCGGTGTGGACGTGCGGAAATACGACCTGGATACCCTGCGCAACGCCGTTGCCATGGTACTTCAGAAAAACGAACTGTTTTCCGGCACCATTGCGGAAAACCTGCGCTGGGGCGATGAAAAAGCCACCGATGAGGAAATAAAGGAAGCCTGCCGTCTTGCCTGTGCGGATGAATTTATCAATGCCATGCCGAAGGGTTACGAAACCTATATTGAACAGGGCGGCACCAATGTTTCCGGCGGTCAGAAGCAGCGTCTCTGTATTGCCCGGGCGCTGCTTAAGAAACCCAAGGTGCTGATTTTGGACGACTCCACCAGCGCCGTGGATACCCGCACCGATGCCCTGATCCAGAAGGCACTCAAGGAGTATCTGCCGGAGACCACGAAAATTATTATTGCGCAGCGAATCAGTTCCGTACAGAATGCGGATAAAATTATTGTCCTGGATGACGGAAAAGTAGGTGCCATCGGCACCCATGACGAGCTGTTAAAGACCTGCGGCATTTACCGCGAAGTATTTGCATCCCAGCAGAAAGGAGAGAGTGAAAATGCCTAACGAAAAAAATGAAACAAAAGCCATGCCCGGCAAAGAACCCGATTTGGGAAAACGCCCCCGGCAGAAGTTAGATATGAAAACCTTAAAAAGACTGCTTTCTTACCTGAAGGCATACAAGGGCACCCTGATTTTCGTTACCGTCTGCATTCTGCTTTCCGCATTGGCAGGCGCTGCCTCCTCCATGTTTCTGCAGTCCCTGATTGACGATTACATCACGCCGCTGTTAGCCTCCGCCGGAGCACCCGATTATTCCGGACTTATCAAAGCACTGGCTGTCATGGCTGTGATTTACCTGGTGGGTGCGTTATCCACTTATCTTTATAACAGACAGATGGTAACCGCAGCCCAGGGCACCTTAAAAACCATCCGTGATGAAATGTTTGAAAAAATGCAGAAGCTGCCCATCCGTTATTTTGACTCCCACACCCACGGTGACATCATGAGTCTTTACACCAACGATACGGATGCCTTACGTCAGATGATTGCCCAGTCCATGGCGCAGCTCATTTCTTCCGCCTTTACCATTACTGCCGTGTTCGTCTGCATGCTGAACATCAGCATCTGGCTGACAATCGTGGTGCTTGTGGTACTTTTCCTCGTTATGCAGTTTGCCGGCATTATCATGAAGAAAAGCGGCCGCTACTTTATGGCGCAGCAGAAAACACTGGCTGATCTGGACGGCTACATTGAAGAAATGATTAACGGCCAGAAGGTAATCAAGGTCTTCTGCCATGAAGGAAAAGCCCGTGAGGAAATGGTCCGCCGCAATAAACTGTGGGAAGAAAATTCCGCTAAGGCAAACGGTCACGGCGGCGCCATGATGCCTCTTATGAACGCCCTCGGTTACATCCAGTATGTTATCGTTGCCGTTTTTGGCGCTTACCTTGCCATTGCCAAGGTTCCCAATTTAGGGCTGACCGGCTTCCACACCATGACCGTCGGTATGATTGCTTCTTTCCTGACGCTGTCCAGAAACTTTACCCAGCCGATTTCCCAGATTTCCAACCAGTATAACTCCATCGTAACGGCTCTTGCCGGTGCTTCCCGTATTTTCACTTTCATGGACGAAGCGCCCGAAACCGACGAAGGCTATGTTACCCTGGTAAATGCCGTGGAAAACGAAGACGGTTCCCTTACCGAAACCGACCGCTACACCGGCATCTGGGCATGGAAGCATCCACACCATGACGGCACCGTTACCTACACCCGCCTGCGGGGCGAAATCGTACTGGACCATGTGGACTTCGGTTACAATCCCGACAAGGAAATTCTGCACGACATTACCCTGTATGCGAACCCCGGCGAAAAAGTCGCCTTTGTCGGCTCCACCGGTGCGGGCAAAACCACCATTACCAACCTGATTAACCGTTTTTATGACATTGCCGACGGTAAAATCCGTTACGACGGCATCAACATCAACAAAATCAAAAAAGCGGACCTGCGCCGTTCCCTCGGCATGGTGCTGCAGGACGTCAACCTTTTTACCGGCACGATTATGGAAAACTTACGATACTCCAATCCCAATGCCACGGATGAAGAATGCATTGCTGCCGCAAAGCTTGCCAATGCCGACAGCTTTATCCGCATGCTGCCGGACGGCTACAACACCGTCTTAAAGGGTGACGGCAGTGGTCTTTCCCAGGGACAGCGCCAGCTTATTTCCATTGCCAGAGCGGCTGTTTCCAATCCGCCGGTCATGATTCTGGACGAAGCAACCTCTTCCATCGATACCCGAACGGAAGCTCTTGTACAGAACGGTATGGATAAGCTGATGCAGGGACGTACGGTATTTGTCATTGCCCACAGACTTTCCACCGTCCAGAACTCCGATGTGATTATGGTACTTGACCACGGACGCATCATTGAACGCGGCAGCCATGAAAAACTGATTGCCGAAAAGGGTACCTATTACCAGTTGTACACCGGTGCTTTTGATTTGGAATAAAGGATTGGAAGCGATCCCCATTTTTACCATTCATCTCCCATTGCGTAATTGTTACAAAATTGTTACAATTCATTTGTGCTCAGGCAAGGCGTACTACAAGGCAACACGTCAGACGCCGGACAAACTAATCCATAGATACCATCTTCTGCAACGCAGAACCGCCGGGCACAAAATCTGAAAAGGAGGTAAATAGTATGTGTTTCAAGTTTTTCAATAACTGCAATCTGCTTAACCTTATCCGTAACTGTTTCGGATGCTAATGATAAAAGAGCCCTTGGAAAATTTCCAAAGGCTCTTTTTTAATCGATTACATTTTTAATTGCCAATATGTTGTCGTAGTCCGCTGCGCTGATAATGACTCCTTTTCTGGAATTGGCGGAATGGATAATCTGTCCGTCACCGATATAAAGTCCCACATGCGTACATTTGCTTTTGCCGTAGCAGATAATATCGCCCGGCTGGATTTCGTCGTAGCCAATGCTTCTGCCATTGGTGGAATACTGCCCACCGGGAGTACGGCTTAGGGAATAGCCGAAGTCTTTATAGATATAGCTGGTAAAACCGGAACAGTCCGTTCCGCCTGCCAGGCTTCTGCCGCCGTGCACATATTTATTGCCCAGATACTGCATCGCGTAGTCCACAATGGCTGTACGCAGCTCCTCATTGGAAGTATACTGGTTGGTCGGGAAGGTAATGTTGCCAATCACCTCCGGGGTGCTCTGCTCCGCTTCCTGCGCTCTCGCCGCCAGCGCCTGCCGTTCCGCTTCTTCCCGGCGTTCCTCCTCTATGGATTTGGCATACACAAATTCTTCATGCACGGAAACGTATTCCGCCGAAACATAACCCTGTTTGCTGTCCGTGTACTGCACCTTCAGCCAGTCTCCGCAATCTTCCACCACTTTGACATTCTCGCCGTTGTCTATGTAACCAATCCGCCTGCTGTCCGCGGACTGCTCTTCTCTTACATTCAGACGATCCGCCAGTACCGTCGCATAATACGTTACATACTGGTCAATCACCGCCTCCGCTTCTTCGCCGTATAAGAAATATTCCGCTTTGATAAAGCCCTCCACATCGCCGGAAATAATCTGGAACCAGTCGTCATTGTCCCCTGCCGTTGCCAGCACCTGCGCCACGGAACCGTTATAAATCTTTCCCACAATCTCGCCGTCCGTGCTGGGCAGGCTGCGCACATTCACATAATCGGTAACCTGGGCAATCGCCAGGTTTGCATATTCCGACTCTTCTTCATCCGGCGCTACGGCAAAGCTGATGGCTTCCGGGTCCTGCACCTCGGCAAAGGAAACGCCGGACGCAATGGTCAGCGCCGGGAGGTCATTAAGCGTCATGCCCTCCTCCAGAGCCCGGGTGGAAAATGCCGCCGCGCCCGTCACTGCATCATTGCCGGAGACTGTGGCCGCATCGTTGCCGGAAACTGTGGCAGTGTCGTTGCCGGAGACTGTGGCTGCATCGTTGCCGGAAACTGTGGCAGTGTCGTTGCCGGAGACTGTTGTCTCCGTTGCTGTGCTGTCTGCTACCGACTCCATGTCCTTTCCGGCTGTCGATACCACTGTGCCGTTGGCTGCTGCCACATGCGGATGCCGGTACGCCACAATTCCCAGTCCCAGTGCCAGCGCTCCGCAGCCGCCCGCTATATAAATAAGTAATTTCTTTTTCTCGTTCTTCATTTTAATCTTTCCATGATTTCATAGTTTCAAAACAGTTACTTTTCTGCTCAGGTTCTTTTCTGTTTTGCATTTCGTTCCGGTGTTGCCGCTCTTTTCATAACTGCTTTTCAGCAGCTCCCGTAGCCGTTTTCCAGTCTCATCCGGAAATCCGCTTCACAAAGCGGCTTGTCAAATACATATCCCTGTACGATATCGCAGCCTGCATTTTCCAGATACCGAAGCTGCTGCTGTGTTTCCACACCCTCCGCAATGGTCTTTTTGCCCAGCTCACGCAAAAGGGTCACAATGTTGCAGAACATAATCATGTCCTTGTCTTTGCCGGAATAATCCGTTTCCAACGGAATAAAGGATCTGTCAATTTTAATCACCTTCAAATCCAGCTTCTTTATCATGTTCAGGGAAGAAAATCCGGTTCCGAAGTCGTCCATGGAAGTACCGATTCCCGCTTCGGAAAGCTCGTTGACGATGTTCGTCATAATTTCGTAATTCTGGAAATCCTCACTCTCCGTCAGTTCAATTTCTATGTACTGATGGGCAATGCCATGCTCGTCCAAAATCGAAACAATATGCTCCACCATATCGTCCTCATCCAGATGCTTTCTGGAAAAGTTGACGGAAATACAGATGGGAGCATGTCCTTCGTCCATCCATTTTCTCAGGAAACGACAGACCTCTTCCAGCATATAATAATCCAGTTTGATAATACTGCCTTCCCTTTCCAGCTGCGGTATAAACTGCATGGGAGATATCAGTTTTCCGTCCCTCTGCCATCTGACCAGGGCCTCCGCACCGCAGATTGTCTGATTTTTAATGTTGACCTTAGGCTGGTAATACACCTGAAATTCTCTTTCTTCCAGCGCCGCCATGAAGTTTGCAATAATGCTCTGGTTCTGCATCATGATTTTCTGGATGTCGTCGGAAAATTTCACAGCAACACCCGTACCCTTTAGCCGGGCTGCCTGATAAGCAATGCTGGCTCTTGCCATCACATCCTGCGGTCTGGTAATACCGTTTAATTCACTGTAACCGATGGTTGCCCCAAATACAAAATTCTTGGATTTGCGGGGTGTTTCATGGAACAGCCTTACATTCTGCAGCTTTTCAAGCATTTCCGGCAGGCGTTCCATTTTTACCAGCATTACGAAATTATCGCCCCCAAGGCGGGCAAGCTTTTCCTCTTCCTGACAATAGCTATTTACCTCACAGGCATATTTTTTCAACACCTTATCGCCTTCGTCATAGGGAAACACCTTATTTACATATTTAAAATTATGAATATTAAAGAAAAGAACGCAAAGAAATCTAAGATACATCAGTTAGGGTTCTCTTTCCTGAAGAGAGAATCTAATTACTTGGACCGC
>OKSM01000408.1_pt1 | contig 15306 bp, 15 predicted proteins | sample 1606281 | NCBI WGS metagenome assembly OKSM01 (sample SAMEA3879549, study PRJEB24766) | human gut metagenome | biome: human-associated habitat; feature: feces | place: USA | collected 1985/1987
TGAGTTCCATTGACATGATAATAGACGCAGCAGAAAGCATATCAATGTCTCTATCTAAGATACGCCATGGCTTGATGCAGCAGCTCTTTATATGAAAAGTTGCTGTAAGAAAAATGTTCTTGCCTTTTCTAAACAATCCAGTAGGATTTGTTCTTGCGTGATTTTGCCGTCAATTTTTGAAAAAACAGCTCCAATTTTCTTCTGAGCTTCATACGAAGGGATTTTAACAAAAACACCTAAAAAATCTTCGGCATATATCCTGTATTGTCCATAAAGGCAGCCTTGCCGATATTTTAGAATACGGCTCATAATCGGCTTTTGTTTAATAGCCTCGCTGATAAACCACGGATCGGCATCTTTTATGGAGAATATCTCATAAACATCAGAGATCACGGCAGAGCCATAAAGGTTAAGTCCTATTGAGCCGACATCAAGGTTATTGGAACTATAAATGAAATCGTTCAAATCAGTTCTCTTATACAATTTTGAGCTTGCATCTTTCACCAAAAAACCACGATCATACCGTTCGCCTTTGTCGCACACGCCGCCTGTTGCGGTAAATGCCATCAACGGGGCATCTGTTGTTGGAAGTTGTTTGATGCTTTTTGAATGGAGAAATTCTCCGATTCTATGTTCCGTCCATGTTTCTGTCGTAATTTTGATTTTCTCTGATAAAACATCATGGAGCAATCCTCTTTTATACTTCTGATCAAGCAAACAGAATGAAGCTATATGACCGACAAAATCCCTTGCAGTAGCGGAATATCTCTGCTACTGCAAGGGATTTACCTTTGCTACAAGCCTCTATTTGATTGCTGAAATAGCCCTCAAGTAACGGTCTTGAGAAGCGTCCGAAACTCCGGTTTCCGGGCTTCGATGATCCGTGGAAAGCTGAGAAACTTTCAGATTTTGCAGAGCGTGTCACACGGAAGAACACCAATAACGAAACGAGTCTGCCTCTCACAATTTCGTCCAAAGATGGGCTTGTGGATCAGATCAGCTACTTCAATAAGACCGTAGCCAGCAAAGACATGAGTGGCTATTATCTCTTGAAGAATGGTGAATATGCCTACAACAAGAGTTATTCAGTCGGGTACGATTTTGGCTCCGTCAAGCGTCTTGACCGCTATGATATGGGTGCGCTTTCTACACTCTACATTTGCTTTGCACTCAAGAAACACGATTCTGATTTTATAAAAGCCTACTTTGATTCACTCAAATGGTATCGTGAGATTTACATGATCTCTGCCGAAGGAGCGAGAAATCACGGGCTTTTGAATGTGCCAACTGATGAGTTCTTTGACACAAAGCATTACATTCCGCAGGATTTAGCGGAGCAGCGAAAAATCGCAAACTTCATGATTGCGTTAGAGCGTCGAATAGTGGCGCAGCAGTCCCTCGTGGACAACCTCAAGAAGTATAAAAGAGGTGTCGTTAAGGCGATTATGACTAAACAAATACGCTTTGTGGACAAGAACGGAAAACCATATCCTGAATGGTCAGCTTGCACTCTCCAAGATGCGGTTGACTTTCTTGACGGTCAACGCAAGCCGCTCGAAAGTGCTGATCGTGCCAAACGGCAGGGAAAATATCCGTACTACGGTGCATCTGGAATTATTGACAGTATTGATGACTATATTTTCGATGAGCCACTTATTCTTCTTGGAGAAGATGGGGCAAATATCATTAACCGTAGCTCTCCGTTATGTTTTATTGCGACGGGCAAATACTGGGTTAATAACCACGCTCATGTAATGCGTCCGCACAAAGGGCAAAATATTAGATTCCTGCGTGAACTGCTTGAAAGCCTTGACTATACACGCTACAATACCGGAACAGCACAGCCTAAGTTAAATCAGGAGAAATGCCGGACAATACCTCTCAGTCTGCCTATATATGAAGAGCAATGCCACATCGCTGATTTTCTTGCTGCCCTTGAGCATAAATGCGCACAAGAAAACGAAGAACTTGAGGGCATACTTCAAACTAAAAACGCCTTAATGCAGCAACTTTTTATATGAAGAGCTGTTGTAGCAAGCCTTCTTTTATTCTGACAAGTTTACAGAGGTTGCGTATTTCCTGCTCGATACGATTATCCCAACTATTCAATAGTTCTGCGATTCGTTGCTGATCCTTTTTTGATGGTAAAGGGACTTCGATATTTGCAATAGATGTCGCCAATATATGCTTAATCGTGTTACCTGTTGTAATTGCGGCGATTTTCTTTTTCCCGTCATCCGAATTTATATACTGGCAAATATAGTCAGATGCGCACTCGCCTCCATTGCTCATAATGATAAGTGCATGGCAGTTTGAACCTGCATAGTTATCACCTACGACTGCGCACTCTCCGACATGACCGGATTGAACGACAAGAATATCATTGCTTTTTAGGATATTCTTGCTATGTTTCTGATTGAAAGCTTGAGTGACATAGAAAGCAGTTTCATCAGAGATTTTACCGTCATGGATGTTAGTCCCTTGCAGATACCGCACACCGTTTTCTTGGCTGGTAAAGAACGGTGTTACCGTACCTACGAATCCATTCCGAATGAAAGGAAATAGTTCGCCAAGTGACGCAACCGTACTCTTAGGGAACAGTTCGCTATTCGTTGAAAAAACTGCCTTAGATAATCCTCTTTTATACTTCTTGAGGGATTCAACCAAATCACGCTGCTTTGCGATTCTTTCATTGAAAGCAGAAAATAGGGTGGAAATCTTCTCTTGCTCAGTTGGCTCACAATATGGTATTCCGAGCCACTTAAATGCTTCGTAGCTTATCTGCCGTCCGTCTCTGATGCCTTCAACAGACTTTGAAAGATTGTGGTTGATAAACTCATCTGTATGAAAGTATGCGTCATAGAATAGGCTTGAATGAGGACGCTTGCAGCGTAAGATGGTGTATGCTGGACTGACTATTCCAGCTTCATTTGCCATTTCCAGACCACCTTCAAAAGAGCGCAGATGAATAATAAAGTCTCCTTGTTCAACCTTCTTATAGTTAGATAAAGACGCATCATCATAGTGGATGTTACGACCAGCTTGCTCTCTCGGAAGAGTACCTTTTCCTTGAATGATTGTCAGCACAGTTTCGTCCGGGTGATTCCTGTCGGTGATATTCTGAAAAAGTTCTTCTGCCTTGAACACTTTCCACGGATCATCGAAGCCCGGAAACCGGAGTTTCGGACGCTTCTCAAGACCGTTACTTGAGGAATATACTGCCCTGATTATCCCTCCAACGGATAATGTTCGTGGAGGTGGTCAATATGACTAACAATACACAATTCAAGACGCTTGTGAACACTTGGCTAAATCAAAAGCAGCCAATGATCACGCCGTCAACCCATGCCAGCTTTACTCTGATTGCCGAAAATCATCTAATTCCATACTTCGGCAAGCGTAAGATCGGCAGCATCACCGAAACGGACATCCAGAGCTACATTTCGTACCTCCATGATGCCGGTAGGTTGGACAAGACCGGAGGGCTAACGGTAAAGACCATCCGGGATGTGATCCTCGTTCTCAGACTTTCAATGGAGTTTGCGTACAAAGAAAGGGCAATTCCACTGCTGAACTGGGATCTCGTCGAGTACCCGAAGGAACTTGGCATTAAGAAGGTAGTTTCTCTTTCAAAGGATCAGGAGCAAGCTCTGATTCAGTGTATCTACATGAACTTGAACAGGAAGACTGCTGGCATTCTCATTGCACTCTTTACCGGAGTACGCATTGGAGAACTCTGCGGATTGCAGATGAAGGACATCTCGTTGACAGATAAGACCATCAGCATCAATAAGACTGTCCAGCGCATCTATGACAAAAAGAAGGGCGAGTCCTATCTTCACATCGGACCGCCCAAAACGAAAACTTCTGCAAGGACGATCCCTGTTCCGTCTCTTCTGATGAACATTATCAAGAAGTTCTACACGGATAACCCTAACCACTACTTCTTGACCGGCAAAACAAAGCCGACAGAGCCTCGTACTTATCGACAGTTCTTCACCCGTTTCCTGAAACGGAATGGATTGGAGAAGGTGAAGTTCCATGAGATCCGACATACATTCGCGGTCAGGGCGATTGAGATACCGGAGTTTGATATAAAGTCGCTCTCTGAAATTCTCGGTCATAAGAATGTGTCCTTTACACTGAATGTCTACGGAAGTGCAAACCTCCAACAGAAGGTCAAGTGTATGAATCTACTGAACGATCTACTGTAATCTTATTCAGTTCTAACTCGGCGTTTGCAGTGCAGCAGAAACGAATAACCGTTTCCAGCGATTCAAATTCATTGACTCAATGCGCTGTTCATAGGAGGCACTATTCGACTTTCCGAAACAGAGCGACTTCTTCTTGAGCCGTGAAAGGCTGCACAAAAAAATGAACGCAGTACACGGATTCCACAATCGCGGAATAGTGTACTGCGTTTGTATTTTAGAAATGATTTTTGCGATTTAAGCAAGGATTGATTTGCGGAGGCGTTTTTGGGCATTTATAACCGTTCAACCGTGAGTGTTGCCGGATTGACTTTGATGATTACCTTCCCCTTGCTTTGGGCGTACATCACTGTCTTGCCTGTACCGCTGGGCTTGCCGTCCCATACTGCAATGATGTAATCAGCGTGATCTACCATGTACCGATTGCGCTTGTCCATGCAGTCAGGAGTATAGTGCGTTTGAAGAAGCGTTTCTTTATCACATTGAGCGGCAATGCCATAGTACCTTTCGCGCATTGCTGCATTCCACTTGGCTGCCTGTGTTTCGCACGGTATAGCACTCTCAAGCGTAATGCCTAGATAAGTCTTCTTCAGTTCCAGAACGATTTCGGCGGCGTACATATCAACGCCGAGAGCCATGCCAGAGATAAAGTGGGTGACATTTTCATCTGTAATCAAAGAGATAATTTGTTTTTTTAGGGTTTCTTTGAGCGCAGTGCAGCGTTCATCATCCTCACGAAAGCCAAAGGGTAAATTTTGAGGTCGGTGTCCGGTGAAGGCACAACTTTTCATATTCTTGATCTCCTTATATGTATTAGCGTGTGTTTCTAAATCGCTTATACATAGATTATAGCATAGAAAATCAAGAAATTTGTAGAAATAAGTCGGCAAAAGAAAAAACTGCGTGAAAAATCACGCAGCCGTCAATGAGCTTACTTCATGTTATCCTTCTCTTGCTGGATCATCAACTCAACCATTTGCAAAATACGCTTTTGCGCTTCGGGAGGAAGATCAGCAATTTTCTTTGAGAGTTCTGAGGCTTTTGCCTCTCCGCTATGCTCTAAGACATCGCAGAAAATTGAATCAGCGGATGTCTCCAAGCCATTGAGCAAAATAATCAGCTTCTCGCAACGCGGAAATGACATCCCTCTCTCGACGGTGGAAATATAATTTGTGGTTAAGCCGGTCTTTTCTGCAAGATCCTCTTGTGTAATACCAAGACGCTCACGGGCTTGCTTAACGCGCTTTCCTATTCGTTTATCAATCATGGGCGTTTACCTGTTCCTTTTCTAAATCGCTCATGAATATTATATGGATTAGAACCATAGTGATACAGAAACGCTAATGGTGTTACTATGGATTAGCGAATGATTTTACGGTAAAATTCAAGGAAAAGACACAAAAAAAGAGCCTCTGCCGACACCCAAACGGGCATCGACAGAGGCTCTTGGCTCGTTTTCCGGGCATTCAAATAAGTGCCGAAATCGACACTTATTTCCGCGCTAAAGAAGAAACTGCGCAGGGAATACAATCACTTAGGTTGGTCAATTTGCGCCGCTCTGAGGCTTGCAATCACAGGCTTTTTCGACCCCTAACTGTCTACACCTCGATGCCTTGCGGGAGAAGTGCGGACAGGCGATGAGATCCGCACGGAAGCTCTGCTTGCAGCTATGGACGCAGCGGACGCAGAAGCGGTTATACTTCCGGCGTCCGCTGTCCCCGATGAAGAACGACCACTCCTGCCGCCATTTCTGACTTCTGCTCACAGCTCAATCTCTCCTTTGTGCTTTTTGGGAGGGCAGCATTCCTTCTGCTTTTCAGCCTTTGCAGACTTGAGCCTGTCCATGATGGAGGACTTTTCGCCCCTTTCGGGGGCTTTGACCTCTGCGGTCTTGTCCTCCTTCGGACCGTTGTTGATGATCCCATCAATCATGCCGTAGTCATCCTCCATCGACATCTCCGCTGCCTTGAGGTAGTTTTCCTTCTCAAGTGCCGCCATCCAGCTTTCCTTGCTGATACCGAGCATTCCGCCCTTTGCCGCATGATCGGCAATCTCCTTGGCATCCACGCACAAGCCCTCTGTGTTATCGGAATAAAGACGGTAAACCTCGCAGCCCTTCTCCAAAGCCTTCTCAGCCGCCTCCTGCCCAGCGGGAAGAACGCCAGCCCATGCGTAGCCGTAGTCCTTCATATCCTGAACGGAGAGCGTGGGATCCGGCATTTCCGACACTTCCTTGACCTCAAGGTCGAGAAGGCGGAGCGTGTCATCGTCAAAGCCGTTGTAGACATCATCAAGGACGAGCTTGCCGCGCTCATCGACGATGATGCAAGCCGCCTCATCGCCGTAGGTGTCATGCTCCATCAGATAAAAGCTGTGACCGCCGACCTCGTGCTGGTCAATGGTGTGCCACGTCCCGATGTGACCGGCAACCGTCAGACCGGAGGTGTCGGCATTCATCTCAAAGTTCTTCTGCTCAACGCTCTCCTGCTTCTGCTGTTCCTTCGAGATCATGGGGATTGCCACAATCTTATCGCCCAGCTTTGCAAACTGCTCCGGCACCTTGAAGTGGTCAGAGAACTTCTGCATCTGCTCTACGGTCAGAGAGCCGAAGCTGTCATCCGTCAAGCCGACTACCATGAATGTTCCGGCAACAACGTCGTAGATGTCACCGTCCTCATCACGCAGAGCGCGGTTCAGGGGCAGACCTTCCAGCTTGCCTTCCTCATTACAGACTAAGGCAACCGGGTCTTCGTAGGGGTAAATCGCCTCGATGCAGCCGCCGACCTCATGCTGCAAGGACTCCAGACCGGAGTCAATCTCCTTCACATAAGGCTCCTTTCCCGGCTCAACGACGAGAACGGCGATGGTGCTGTCACGCTCGGCGGCTTCCCCTGAGCCGGTAATCCGGTATTCATCGGGAATATCATCAAGCTCCCCGTTAAACTGCCTGTCCCAGCATTCGCTTGCGACACGGACATAGCCCTCATCGGTGAAGCGTCCCTGCTCATCCATCGCAATGTCGCGCCCATAGCGTTCATAGTCGATGTAATTTGCCAGAGGTCCGAGATCCTTTTCAGAGTAGATACCGGCTTCGTGGGCGTAATAGTAGCCGAGATCGGATTCGTCGTTGATACCGGGCATGATGTCGTAGCAGTCCAGATTGAACGTCAGGTTGATGAGATCGTCGATGTCGCTGACCTCATCGCAGCCAGCCTCCATAATGGCAACGAGCTTTTCCTGATCGCTCAGGGAAAGCTCGTCAATCAAGGCGGCAAGGTAGTTGAGCTTATCAAGGCTCTCGTACTCGCCAAGCATCTTCTGAACGCCATAGATCGGGCATTCGTAGTCGGTGATAAACCACTCTTCGTAGGGCTGACCGAACTCATCCTGCTTGCCGATCCCGATGCGCTCAAAGACCTTCTGCATCTCTTCTTCGGTGGTGGGCAGCTTCACCCACTCACCGACCAGCATACCCTCGTTGTACTTGCCAAGGTTCGTGACGAAGGCTTCAAAATTACCGTCCAATACGGGCATAGGCATCCTCCTTTCAGTCATCCACCATGCCGTCCGGCATGATATACAGTTCCTCAAACTCCGCGTCGGTCATGGCGTCGAGCTTCCGGACGGTCTTATACATCAGCTCTGCGATCTCGCCGTCCATGTCGTTCAGGGTGACGCTCTTCATATCGTCGATCAGCCGCTTCCGGCTGGACGTGTTGAAGCAGCACATCAGGTTGGTTTCTTCCACGGTAAAGTTTTTCATATCAGAGTTCCATATCCTTTCCTTTGTTTTTCTGCGGCTTCGGTGTGTGGGGCAGCTGGGCTTTCTGCGCGGATTTCAGCTTGTCGCGGATGGATTCACGGGCAGCGGGCTTCTTCGGGATGGTGTCGTAGATGGCAGTCCCGGCATCCTCCACATAGGAGCGGACATACTGGATGCTTTCAGAAAAGCGGATGGGACGGTTCTTATCCTCGATGTTCGTCAGCCGGACTTCATCGGCGGCAAAATCAACCGCGTCGATTCTGCACTTGATCCCATCCACATTCAGCGTCGCACCGACAGGAATGTAATCTGCGGCTTTGAGTTCCTTGAAGGTCTCGCCGTCCTTGCTGAGAAAGACATCTGCGCCGGACTTCCAGAGCTTGTGAGAACCGGCTACCCATGCGCTTTCACGGAAGCCGGTCACCGGCATGGAGGGCTTGCCGCGTACCTTTTTCTCAAGGAGCTTTGTGCCGAGCAGGGGCGCGGCTTTTTCCGCGTCCTTGCCGTACAGCTCAAAATAGCCATTCTGGGCAAAGCAGACCAGCGCGTCAGGGTGAGCCTTTTTGACCGCCTCGTACTTCCGAAGTTCTGCAACGGGCAGAGGCGAAAGCGTCTCTGTCCTTCCTGCATCCGGCAGTCTGTCACGGCGGGTTTTCTGCTTGGACAGCACTTCCGCCAGAGCCGCCGCATCCTTTGGGAGCGTCTGGTAGGTTTTGACGCCGCCATGCTCACCGACCAGAGCCATTGCTGCATCGAAGCTGCTGCGGCAGGGTGCGTCCAGCACAAAGCCATCTGCGAAGGTCAGCCGGTCATGATCCGGCGCAACCGAGTTCTGCGCCACATTTGCCGCCTGTTCCCGGTAGTTGATCTCAAAGACATCTCCGAAGACCTTGCCGCGCTTAATGGCTTTCGGGATAATGACGCGGGCAATGCACTCATCGTAGGTCTGTTCCGCATAGAAACGGAAGGTGTTGTGATCCCGCGTTCCCTGAATAAAGACCTGATTTTCATTGAGGCAGTGCGTTCCATGCGGACGGCAGAACCACATCAGCGTCTTGTCTTCGGGATTCTGGCTTTCGGCGGCGCGGCGGATGATGCGCTTGTCGATGTCGAAGTCTTCCTTGTAGCTGTCTACATGACTGTCCACGAGCTTCTGCAGCTCCGCAACGATGTCAACATCTGTGTATTTCTTCATGCTTCCCCTTTCTCACAACTCCATGTCGTGTGTTTTGGATTTGACCGGGGATTTCTTCTCCGGCTGCTGTTTTGCGGCAGCTTTGAGCTGATCGCGGATAGAGGGCTTTTCCTGCTTCTGCTCCTGCTTGACGTATTCCAGCGTCGGCATCAGCTCACGATAGCAGCCCTGTGTTTTCCGCGCCGCATGACGGCGATGGATTTTGAACAGTGGCTCACCGTTCTGCGTGACCGTGTTGCCCTCAATCCTGACGCCGTTCCGTGCCAGCAGATTGAAGGAGTGATTGGAGGAACGATAGGTTGCCCTCATGCCGTCGTTGTGATAGGCAATCTGCCCCTTGAGCGTGTCCATGACGGCGGCTTTGATCTCCTTCTCCTCGGCAGTCAGTCGGTGCGCCTTCGGTGCTTTCGCTGCTTCCTCCGGCAAGGGAGCAAAGGGAGACTTGACCTCCACGGTTTTTACCTCAATAGAGGTAATCTCATCGTTCTCCCATGCAACGACCTCCGGGTCTCTTTCCGTTGCCTTCTCAGAAGTGACATCCTTTTGAGCTTCGGTCTGCTGGCGAAACACATCGACGAAAAGTGCCGTCAGTCCGGGATTGGGTTTATCCACAAGGAAGCGGGAGGCATTCTCTGGGCAGACATCAACGCTCTTCGCCCATTCCTTGAGGGGCTGCGGAATGCGCCCGTCAAAGTCTTTCTGCTGAATGGTGTTTGCGAGGACATACCGGACGCGCTCCGGAGAGAACTGCTCAAGGACGCTTTTCACGGCAGCATCCGCATCCAGCCGGTTGTCTCCGTAGTTAGAACTGATTGCCGCCTCAATCGCACGGCGGCATTCCACGTTTGCAGCGAGAGAAGCACGATATGACTCCAGCTCATCGGCTTCATAGGCGTAATTCGCCGTCTCGCGGTAAATGGGTACTTCCGGCTTTTCCTCCGGAACGGTTTCCTTTACGGGAGCTTCGGCTTCCTTCTCTGCGGACTGTGCTTTCTCTGCCAGCAGCACCTTGAGCTTGGCGTCAATGCCCTCGATCATCTCAGCCGCCGTCTTGCGGATGGTGTCCAGAGAGCTTTTCAGTTCCTTGGTTTCCTTGCCGGATGACCAACCGGCGATATAGCCAAAGGAGTAGTCCGAGGTTTCAATGCCGTAACGCTGGCAGACGGTGTAGGCAACGCTTTCCGCTTCAACCTCCTTGGTGTGCCGATCCTTCTTATCTTCTGGCGCGGCTTTCTCATCCGGCTTGACGGCGTGGAGCTTTGCGTGGGCGATCTCGTGAATGGCGGTTTTGACCGTCTGGATTTCGCTCATGCCTTCCTGAATGGCAATGCGGCTTTCAACCGGCGAGAAGAATCCCTTTGCGCCGCCCGGAATATCCTCAAAGGAAATAGGGACGGGAGATTCCTGCTTGAGCGCATCGAAGAACGCCTCGTAGTTTTCGACGGTGCCTTTCAGCTCATCGACGATAATGTCCGGAAGCTCCTTGCCGTCCGTCTGGGAAACATCAAAGACACTTACCACCTTGAAGGCGGGACGCAGGACCTCAACCGTTTCCGTGACAGCCTTCCCATCTGCGCCGATCACCGGCTTCTGCGTCAAAGGATCAATCTTCTCACGCTCTTCCTGCGCCTTGTACGGCGCGGGTGCAAGAATCTTGATGCCCTTTTCGCCCTTCATGACCTGACGGTCAAAGTTGCGCTGCCACGAGGTATAACCGGCAACATAGGTTGCCTCCGGCTTCTGCATCGCAATGAGCAGCGTGTTGTTGAAGGAATAGTTGTAGAACTTGGACATCGTGCGGAGATATTCCTTGAACCGCTCGGATTCAAAAAGCTCCTTGATGCCCTGTTCCAGCTTGTCCGTGATTTCGCGGACTTGCTGTGCATTTTTGTTTTCAGCCATCTCAAACCTCCATTTCTTATTTGCTTTTGGGCGAAGAAAACCCCGTCTGGGATTTGCTCAGTAAACGAGCCTTTACCTCAGACGGGGTTTCTCTGCGCGTCATCCGACGATGGAAGATGTTATCCTCGTTCTCCCATTCAATCAGCCGGTCAAACATATCCGGGTGCTTTGTGACCATGTACAGCAGCTCCGAGTCACTGGCGTTGGGACAGAACCAGCAGCCGTTTCTTCGGCAGTGAGCGTAGATTGGGGAAAGCAGCCCGTGTTCCTGACAGAGCTTGTAGGCGTCCGCCTCGGTCATGCCGTATTTGGCAAGCAGACTGACCTTCGTTACTCCATCCAGCCGAGCAAGGCGTTTTGGCTCATCCTCCGCGATGCCGACATAGCTCACGGTGTCCGGAGAAAGCACGGCATTGTACTTTCGGACTGGCGGGATTTTGCAGTCACGATTGACTGCACACATACCAGCCCATGCAAAGCCGCGAACCTCGCCCTTATGAGGTCCGCGGGTGATGACATGATGGAACACGTCATCGTAGGTCTTGTCCGCATGGAGAATGGTGAACTTGACGCCCAGCTCTTTTTCACAGAAGGGCTTGAGCCGGTCATAGATGAAGTCCCTGTGTTCAGGGATTTCGCCGCTTGTGTCCTTATCAAACATGACCTCACTGAAAACCGCCTCGTCAAGCGGCTCATTGTGCTGTGCTGCCAGCAGGAGCGTCGCTACGCTGTCTTTGCCTCCGCTGCATGAAGCAACATACTTTGGGCGGGTCATCGATCAAACTCCATCTTGAAGCTGACGTATTTGCCGCCGCTGTCATCCAGACGAATGACCGCATCGTAGAGCTGAGGCTTCTTCGGCGTGTAAAGCCCGGTCACGCGGCACCAGCCCTTGTCCAGCAGCTCCTTTGCAATCTTCTTGGTCAGCTTCTTTTTCTTGCTGGAAAAGAACTTGTTGTCTTCCCACAGGCAGAAGGAGCAAGCCTTGTTCGAGCAGTAGAAGTTGCCCTTGCCGACATAGACCGGAGAACCACAGCGGGGACACTTGCCGATTTCCTCCTTGCCCGTGCCGAAACGCTGGGCTTCGGCATCGGAGAGAAACGGGTAGGCTTTCACGAGATCACCGGTCATCCGAACAATTCCGCTGAGGAATGCGTCTGCATCCGCATTGCCGCGCTCAATCTCCATGAGCGTGTTTTCCCATTCCGCAGTCATTGCGGGAGATGTGATCTGTTCCGGCAGGACGCAGACAAGGTTGCAGCCGTCCTTTGTGGGAATGAGGGATTTGCCTTTGCGCTCTGCAAAGCCGGATTTCACCAGCTTTTCAATGATACCGGCGCGAGTCGCGGGAGTGCCGAGACCTTTCTTCTCGGTGTCATCGTCGAACTGATCGTTTCCGGCAGTCTCCATCGCAGACAGGAGCGTGTCTTCCGTGTACTGCTTCGGGGGTGTCGTAAAGTGTTCGGTGACGCTGGCGGACACACCATCCAGAACATCGCCCTCATGGACTTCGGGCAGGGACTTCATGGGATCGTCCTTTTCCTTCGTCTTGAGGGAAGCCTTGAACAGCTCTTCGATGGCTTTCCATCCGTTTTGAACGATGGTCTTGCCCTTGGCTTTGAACTCGTAGCCCTCGCAGGAGAGCGTGATCTGCGTTTCCGCGTAGGTGTGCTTCTCGCCGGTCGCACACAGAAGGCGCATCCCGACAAGATTGAGGATTTTCTGCTCCGACTGAGGGAGCGCCGAAACATCCTGCTTTTCGAGCTGGACGGTCGGGAGAATGGCGTGGTGATCTGTGACCTTGCTGTTGTCGGTTACGCGGGCAATGTCCGGAGTAACCGAAACACCGGAGAAAAGCGGAAGCTGGCGGCAGACAATAGAAATGACCTGACGGGCGGTGTCCTCCATATCATCCGTGATGAACTGACTGTCCGTGCGCGGATAGGTCAGGAGCTTCTTTTCGTAGAGTGTTTGTACGAGATCGAGCGTCTGCTGGGCAGTGAAACCGTAGTATCGGTTTGCCTCGCGCTGCAAGGTGGTCAGATCGTAGAGCTTCGGAGGATTGACGGTTTTCGTCTCCCGCTTGAGAGAAGAAACGACGGCTTGCTTTTTCTCGCAAGCCGCCGCAATCTTCTTTGCTTCCTCTTCGGTTTTGACCTTTTCCAGATCGGCGGTCAGATCGCCCTTGCCGACGTGGACGTTGAAATACTTCTCCTTTTGGAACGTGGAGATTTTCCCGTCACGCTCCACCAGCATTGCAAGGGTCGGCGTCTGGACGCGCCCGACCACCAGCTTCTTGTGATAGAGCGTGGTGAAAAGGCGGGTGCCGTTGATACCGACAATCCAGTCCGCCTTCGAGCGGCTGAGTGCCGCTTCATAGAGGCGGTCATATTCCTTGCCGTCCCGGAGATGCTGGAAGCCTTCGCGGATGGCGGAGTCCTCCAACGAGCTGATCCACAGACGCTTGAAGGGCTTGGTGCATCCGGCTTTGTTGTAGACCAGCCGGAAGATCAGCTCACCCTCGCGTCCTGCATCGGTTGCGCAGACCAGCTCGGTGACGCGCTTGTCCTTCATGAGAGCGGACAGCACCTTGAACTGCTGTGCTTTGTCCTTCGTGACCTCAAACATCCAGCTTTCCGGAACAATGGGCAGATCGTCATACCGCCACTTGGCATACCGCTCATCGTAGGAGCTGGCGTCTGCCAGCTCCACCAGATGACCGAAGCACCACGAAACGATGTAATTGCCGCCCTCCATGTAGCCGTCCTTGCGGGACGTCGCGCCCAACACCTTTGCGATGGACTGGGCAACGCTGGGCTTTTCAGCAATGACTAAGATCAATCTTCATCACCATCCGTTTCAGCATCCTCCGCAATCTGCGGCTCTTCATCCTCGTTGATGTACGGCTCTTCCTCGTAGCCTTCATCATCAAAGAAGTCCATATCCTCATCCTTGGGCTTTCTGCCCTTGACGAACTTGATGTAGTAATAGGCTGCACCCGCAGCACCGGCAAGGGCAAAGATGACGAGGATCATGCCGATGTTGGTTTTCTTTTCGGGTTTAGGGGCGGGGACATCGGTTTCCGCATCCTTGTCCGGCTCAGGTGTAACGGGGGCTGTGCCGGTGCATTCGCTCATGTTGGTCTTGCAGACCGGGCAGTCGGTGTTGACTTGACCGGCAACGCATTTTTCCTTGCAGTTACAGGTGGTCAGAGCATCCGCAGTGTCATCATCCAGCAGCGCAAGCAGATCGCTCTCATCGACCATGTTCAGGAAGTACGTCTGATACTGGTCCTCATCCTCGTTGATGGGCGCATCGTAGTCGATGACAATGAAGAAGGTGTTGCCGTTCTTCGTCTGGACAGTGATGAACTGCTTGTTGGTTGCCTTGTCATAGAGCAAGTCGCGGGTGTAGGCGTTGCCCTCATCGTCAATCGGCTCACCCTTCGGCTTTTCCGGCGCGGGAGTAGTCTCAGGCTGCTGTTCCGGCTGGGTTGCCTCCGTAACCGGAAGGTTCTGCTCGGTATCATCGGCGTAGGCAAACGCCGTCACCGAGAAGCAGGACAGAACCATGACGCAGACCGCAAGGACGGTCAGAAAACGAAACTTCTTACGCATTGTCGATTACCTCCGTATTTTCAGCGGGCTTGGTGCCGCCCTTCATGGAAGACAGGAACGCCATGATCTGATCCTTGTCCATCACCATAGAGCGCACGGTATTGATGATTTCAAGGTTTTCCAGCTCTGTCTTCTTGTCGTACAGCTCCTTGAGCTGACCTTCGATTTCGGACTTCTTCTTTTCAGCCTTCTCGATGTCGGAGAGGACTTTCTGATACTTGGGATTCATGCAAAACTCCTTTCTTTTAATAGGCGGGTCTTCCGAAGGCGTAGAAATGCTGCTGCCAGTAGGAAGAGTTGATGGATGTGTACTGAATGGGATCGCCGCAGTGGATCATGACCCCATCACCGACGTAAATGCCGACGTGAGACACACCGGGGGTGTCATACGTCCCGACGAAAAAGATAAGATCACCGGGCTGTGCATTCGCCTTTGAGACCGGCGTACAGACGTTGTAAAGCCCTTGTGCGCCCAGCCGACCGGTATTCACAAGACCGCTGTTCGTGAGAACGTAGCTGACAAAGCCGGAGCAGTCAAAAGACGTGTCGGGATTGGAGCCGCCCCACACATACGGATAACCGAGATACTTTTCCGCCTCGGTAATCAGCGCTGCAAAC
>OKSM01000427.1_pt1 | contig 15037 bp, 10 predicted proteins | sample 1606281 | NCBI WGS metagenome assembly OKSM01 (sample SAMEA3879549, study PRJEB24766) | human gut metagenome | biome: human-associated habitat; feature: feces | place: USA | collected 1985/1987
AAGAAGATCAAGTCGGGAGATTCTATCATCAGTATCCTGCCGATGGCCCACATGTACGGCATGGCGTTTGAATTTATCTTCGAATTCATCAAGGGCTGCCACGTCTTCTATCTCACCCGCATCCCTAGTCCAGCCATCATCGCCGAGGCATTCGGCCGCATCAAGCCAGCCGTTATCATAGCTGTACCTCTGGTTATCGAGAAGATTATCCGCAAGAAGGTATTCCCTAAGATCCAGAACAACCGCATGCGTATGCTGCTCCACATGCCTGTAATCAGCAAGAAGGTGAAGGAGAAGATATGCGACCAGGTATCCAATGCCTTCGGTGGCAACTTCTACGAGGTGATTATCGGTGGTGCAGCCTTTAACCAGGAAGTGGAAAGTTTCCTCCATAGCGTAGGTTTCAAATATACCGTGGGATATGGCGCAACAGAATGTGCCCCTATCATCTGCTACGAGGATTACAAAAACTTCGTACCGGGCTCTTGCGGTAAGGCTGCCCTCCACATGATGGTCCGCATCGACAGTCCTGATCCTGAGAATGTACCAGGCGAAATCCTTGCCAAGGGTCCTAACGTAATGTTGGGTTACTATAAGAATGAGGAAGCTACCAAGCAGACCATCGACGAGAACGGATGGTATCATACAGGCGACCTCGGAACCATGGATGGTGACGGCAACGTCTTCATCAAGGGTCGTAGCAAGAACATGCTGCTCGGCGCAAACGGTCAGAATATCTACCCTGAGGAGATTGAGGATAAGCTCAACTCTTTGGCTCTGGTAGCGGAAAGCGTGGTTGTACAGAAGGGCGACAAGCTCATTGCTCTGGTTCACCCAGACTATGATGAAGCTCAGACCCTGAATCTCGGTACCAACGAACTGGCAGATGTCATGGAGCAGAACCGCCAGGAGCTCAACACCATGATTCCTGCTTACAGCAAAGTATCAGAAATACGTATACATGAAGATGAGTTTGAAAAGACTCCTAAGAAGAGCATCAAGCGATTCCTCTATACGGCAGAGTAAAGTAAGAGGGTGGCAGGCTCGCAAATCCGCTAGACGTTTCTCCTGTTCCGCCTTACGGACTCGCGAACCTGTATTATGAAATAAAAAAATGGTGTGACTTCGGTTTTGAAGTCACACCATTTTTTATAAATTATAATATAGTATTCGAGCGGATTCTGGACAGCGTTTCCGGAGTCATCTGCAGATAGCTTGCGATATAGGTGAGCGGAGCACGCAGAACCACCTGTGGGTTCATTTCGCACAGGCGCTTATATTTATTAGGTGCCGACTCAAATCGCATCAGATCGGCATGAATCTGAGACTGAATCAAACTCTCTTCCAGTATTTTACGATAAAGCATCTGGATATTGACATTACGCATAGCAGCCGCCTCCAGCTTCTTCTTCGGTAGCATATACACCAGAGTAGGCTCCAAAGCTTCTACCTGCAAGCGGGTAGGCTCTTCCTTAAAGAGGCTCTCAATGCACATAAAGATGGAATGATCCACACCCAGATGTTCGGTCACCTCCTTGCCATTCTTAAAGTAAAATTGGCGCACCAATCCCTTCTCGATGTACGAGATACCCATGCACTGTTCACCTTCAGGCAAGATCATCTCGCCCTTGCCATACTTAATAGGCTCAAGGATATCTTCCACCACATCGAGCTCATCATGAGTCATCGTACTATATTTACGCGCCAGCTCGCGCGCAATATCACGTTTAGGGGTAATTACTTTAAAGTCTGCCATAATACTTAACCTCCTTTTCCTTTATACTTATATTAAATCATTAGTCGAGTTTGAGCACAGCCAGGAAGGCTTTCTGTGGAACTTCCACATTACCAATCTGCTTCATGCGCTTCTTACCCTTCTTCTGCTTCTCAAGCAACTTGCGCTTACGGCTCACGTCACCACCATAACATTTGGCAGTAACATCCTTGCGCACCTGCTTAACAGTCTCACGTGCCACAATCTTGGCACCGATAGCTGCCTGGATAGCAATATCGAACTGCTGACGAGGTATGAGGTCCTTCAACTTCTCGCACATTCTGCGGCCGAAGCTCACAGAGTTATCGCGGTGAGTCAAAGTACTCAATGCATCTACAGGCTCTCCATTCAACAGGATATCGAGCTTCACCAGGTCGGAAGGACGGAATGAATCGATATGATAGTCGAACGAAGCATATCCCTTGGAGATACTCTTCAGCTTGTCATAGAAGTCGATGACGATTTCTCCCAATGGCAACATGAAGTGGAGCTCAACACGGTTTCCACTCACATATTCCTGGTTGATGAGTTCGCCTCGTTTATCCAGACAGAGTTTCATGATAGGTCCAATATAATTGGTAGCCGTAATGATGGTTGCCCGGATATATGGTTCCTCAATATGATCAATCAGAGTTGGGTCTGGCAATCCGGAAGGATTGTGAACCTCTTTCACACCGCCCTGCTTGTCGTATACCATATAAGATACGTTAGGTACGGTAGTGATGACATCCATATTAAACTCACGGTCCAGTCTCTCCTGTACGATTTCCATGTGGAGCAAACCGAGGAATCCGCAACGGAAACCGAAGCCCAAAGCCACAGAACTCTCTGGCGAGAAAGTCAATGAAGCATCATTGAGCTGCAGTTTTTCGAGCGATGCTCGCAGATTCTCGTAATCGCTAGGATCGATAGGATAAACACCGGCAAAGACCATAGGTTTCACTTCCTGGAAACCCGCAATCGCCTTGTCGCAAGGACGGGCGATATGAGTAATGGTATCACCCACCTTTACCTCGGTAGCATTCTTGATACCCGAGATGATATAACCTACCTCACCGGTACCCAATTCCTGGCGTGGAATCATATCCATCTTCAATACACCGATTTCATCAGCATCATATTCCATGCCGGTATTGAAGAACTTCACCTTATCTCCCTTACGGATCACGCCATTCTCTATCTTGAAATAGGCGATGATGCCGCGGAAAGAGTTGAATACAGAGTCGAAAATCAAAGCCTGAAGCGGTGCCTTCTCGTCTCCTACCGGAGCAGGAACACGATTAACAACAGCTTCCAATATATCTTCTACACCCTCACCGGTCTTACCTGAAGCACGGAGAATATCTTCATGCTTACAACCGATCAGGTCTACTATTTCGTCTTCTACCTCATCAGGCATAGCCGATGGCATATCTATCTTATTGATTACCGGAATAATCTCCAGGTCGTGCTCGATAGCCATATAGAGGTTTGAAATGGTCTGTGCCTGAACGCCTTGAGTAGCGTCAACAACCAGCAGTGCTCCCTCGCAAGCAGCGATGGAACGGGAAACTTCGTATGAGAAGTCAACATGTCCCGGAGTATCGATAAGATTCAGGATATAGGTCTGTCCATCCTTTGCCTTATATTCCATTTGGATAGCATGGCTCTTGATCGTGATACCACGTTCTCTTTCCAAATCCATATCATCAAGCATCTGTCCTTCAGTAATCTTGATGGTCTGAGTCTTCTCCAGAAGTCGGTCTGCCAAGGTACTTTTACCATGGTCTATATGTGCAATAATGCAGAAATTTCTTATTTTATTTATATTCTCCATATAATTTTCTCTCTTTAGAGTGCAAAGATAGTATTTTTTTTCGTATCTTTGCACAAAATATTGAAAATAATAGAGATTTTTAGATAAAAAATAGAAAAATCATGAAGAAAAAGTTGATTTACATCGGTATTTTTGCTTCTTTGCTCGTTTCTTGTACAGAAAGTCTGGAGGACAAAGCGGCTCGTGAAGCCAAGGAATATACTGAAAAATACTGTCCTACTCCATACGTCAACGACGCCAGGACTGACAGTGCTGCATTTGATAAAACCAAGAAGATGTATACGTACTATATCTCTTTGAGAAACAAGGCAGATAACAAGAAGGCGATTGATGCCAACAAGGGTAAACTCCATAAGATTCAGAAGGAAGCCCTGGACAACAACCCTGGTCTGAAGAAATATAAGGAAGAGCATTTCACCTTCCGTTTCGTATATCATTCGGCTAAGAACCCGAAGGAGGTGTTGCTGGATGATATCTTCAAGTATTAGAAAAGACACGGAGTACTAGTAGTAAAAAGGCACGGACCACTAGCTAGTAATCCGTGCCTAAAATACTCTTAATATCCCATTTCCTGCAAAGCTGTCGCCAACTGGTCTGGACAGCTTGTAGGCTTATTGCCACAAGTGATACCCTTCAGTCGGGCGATGACCTCCTTTGCCTTCATGCCTTTAATCAAAGCACAAACGCCCTTGGTATTGCCATCGCAGCCTCCGATGAACTGGGCATCCTGCACATTTCCATCTTCATCTATACTGATGCAGATGTATTTTGAGCAGGTGCCATGAGTCTGATAAGTTACCTTCTGCAACTTATCCTGTTTGTCTTGCTGCAACATAATGCTTATTCTGCGTCTGCAGGAATTTCTGGCTTCATGTTGGTATATACAGTCTGAACATCGTCAAACTCTTCCAACTTCTCAACCATCTTGTCGATAGTTTCGCGCTCCTCAGGAGTTACATCCTTCAAATCGTTAGGGATGTAAGTGAACTCAGCACCAGTTACCTCGAAACCCTCAGCCTCCAGGTGCTTCTGAATCTCACCGAAGCTTGTAGGAGCACCGTAGATTGTGATTTCGTTGTTCTCCTCATCCTCATCAAACTCATCTTCTACGCCGTAGTCGATCAGGTCGAGAATCATCTCGTCCATATCCAGACCTTCCTTCTTCTTGAATGTGAACACAGCCTTGTGGTCGAAGAGGAAAGACAGAGAACCTGTTGTACCCAAGTTTCCGCTGAACTTGTTGAAGATAGAACGAACGTCAGCAACAGTACGTGTAGTGTTGTCTGTCAGAGTATCAACGAAGACAGCCACTCCGTGAGGGCCATATCCCTCGTATGTTACTTCCTTGTAATCGCTGGTATCCTTGCCACAAGCGTTCTTGATGGCACGAGCGATGTTATCCTTAGGCATGTTCTCACGCTTACAGTTAGCGATGATAGCACGCAATGATGGGTTGTTCTCTGGTTCTGGACCGCCTGCCTTCACAGCAATAGCAATCTGCTTACCCAACTTAGTAAATGTCTTGGCCATGTGGCCCCATCTTTTCAGCTTTGTAGCTTTACGATATTCAAATGCTCTTCCCATTGGAATAAAATTTTAAATGTTTATCGTTTGTTTATAATATTATCTTAATTCTGCACTGAGCACCTTCTGCATTATCTCAATTCTGCATTGAGCTTGCCTGTAAGGTTGGCTATGAGCTTCTTCATGATAGCATCTATCTGCTTATCATTCAGAGTCTTCTCCTCATCCTGCAGGATGAAGTTAACGGCATAACTCTTCTTGCCCTCTGGCAAATGCTCACCCTCGTAAACATCGAAGAGAACAACGCTCTTAAGGAGTTTCTTCTCTGTCTGACGGGCAATCTGCTCAATCTGAGCGAACTCTACATTCTTGTCTACGAGCAATGCAAGGTCGCGGCTCACTGAAGGATACTTGCTGATGTCGGTGTAAGTAAGGTTCACCTTCTTCACTGCCTTCATCAGGTTATCCCAGTGGATATCAGCATAGAATACATCCTGCTCAATATCGAATGCCTTCTTCAACTTCAGGCTCAGAATACCCAGTTCTACCAATACCTTTCCGGCACGGGTCTCGTAATTTACGCCCTTAGAGAAGATGTTATTGTCGCTGTGCTTGATAACCACGTTGTTCTGTGGCATACCCACACGGCGGAGAATATTCTCTACCACAGCCTTCAGCTCGTAGATGTTGCTCTGCTCATCAGCATGAGCCCAACTGCCCTCTACGCGCTTACCGGTGATGAAGAGAGACATGTGAGCCTCTTGAGAGTAAGCCTTGATAGGACTCTCCTCGCTCCACTTCTCCTTATTATATATATAGGTGTTACCCACCTCGAAGAACTTCAGGTTCTGGCTCTTATGGTTGATGTTGCGAACCACGCTCTCCAAACCACCGAACAGCATCGTCTGGCGCATCACACCGAGATCAGCACTCAATGGGTTCATCACCTTCACGGTTGTCTCGTTAGGATACTTGTTGAGGTCGAAGTCGGTATAGTAGCTAGCCTTGCTCAGAGAGTTGTTGAGAATCTCCATGAAGCCCTCGCCTACCAGCTGCTCTGCCACGAGGTTCTGGCTGTGATAAGCCTTGTCCTCATCGCCCTGAACAGTCAGGGAGCTCTTCAACTGGGTTGGAATCTCCACATTATTATATCCGTAGATACGGAGAATATCCTCTACTACGTCGCAAGGACGCTGAACGTCTACACGATAAGCAGGAACCAGGAGGTCGATACCCTCAGCATCCTCCTTCACAATCTTCATCTCGAGAGATGTGGCGATGTTCTTGATGGTTTCAGCACCAATCTCCTTACCGATGAGGCGATGCGCATACTCATAGTTCAGGCGAACAGGGAAATCCTGCATTGGCTCTGGATATACATCCTTGATCTGCATGGAAATCTTGCCGCCAGCCAACTGCTTGCAGAGGATGGCAGCCTGCTTCAAAGCATAAATCTGTCCGTTTGGATCTACACCACGCTCAAAACGGTAGCTGGCATCTGTGCTCAAACCATGACGGCGAGCGCTCTTGCGGATCCATGTAGGATGGAAGTAAGCACTCTCCAAGACTACATCCTTGGTTGTCTCGTAAGTACCAGAACCCTTACCGCCGAAGATACCGGCGATACACATAGGCTCCTCAGCATTGCAGATGCTCAGGTCGTGCTCACCCAAGGTATGCTCCTCGCCATCGAGAGTAACAAACTTGGTGCCCTCTGGCTGGGTACGAACTACAATCTTATGACCGGTAACCATGTCTGCATCGAAGCAGTGCAATGGCTGGCCGTATGCCATCATGATGTAGTTGGTGATATCCACGATATTGTTGATAGGGCGCAAGCCGATGATGTTCAGCTTATCCTGCAACCACTTAGGACTTTCCTTCACATCACAACCGGTGATGCTTACACAGGCATAACGCTTGCAAGCCTCAGTATTCTGAATTTCAACATCGATAGGAAGATCCTCGTTGTCTACCACAAACTCATCGCAAGATGGGCGATGCAAGCTTGTCTTGTAGCCATTCTGCTTCAACCAGGCATACAGGTCGCGGGCTACACCCCAGTGACCGAGCGCATCAGCACGGTTGGCTGTGATATCAATCTCGATGAGCCAGTCGCTCTCCAGGTGATAATACTCAGCAGCAGGCTGACCTACCGGAGCATCTTCAGGGAGTACGATGATGCCGTTGTGAGAGGTACCAACACCAATCTCATCCTCAGCACAGATCATACCCAAACTCTCTACACCGCGGAGTTTGCTCTTCTTGATGGTAAAACTCTGGTCGCCATCGTAAAGCACGCAGCCCAAATCAGCCACGATAACCTTCTGACCTGCAGCAACGTTAGGAGCACCACAGACAATCTGCTGAGGTTCGCCCTTACCCAAGTCAACGGTTGTAACATGGAGGTGATCACTATTAGGATGCTCCTCGCATGTCAATACTTTACCAACATAGAGACCTTTCAGTCCGCCCTTGACAGACTGAACTTCTTCCAAAGCGCCAACTTCGAGTCCGCAAGAGGTCAACGCGTCCGCAGTCTCCTGTGGTGTCAAATCGAAATCGACGTATTCTTTAAGCCATTTGTATGAAACGTTCATTATAATGATTTTTTATTTTATTTCTATTTTGAAAAACCCGAAGAAACATCATTCGGGCTATGCATGTTCTAAAACTCTGCAAAAATACAAAAAAAAATGCATATAAACAAATAACATTCGCCATTTTTGCACTATTTAAAATAAATACATGCAAAAATGGCGAATGCCTTGATTTTTATTCGAAAACTTCGTCGATACTGCCAGCTCCTACTTCCTCAAAGTCATCCTGTTCGGCAGCCTTGCGGGAACAAGGATTGTAGTCTTCCGGCAAATCGAACTTGATAGCAGGACTGATACCCAGCGACGGGTCGGCATAAACCTTCTTCATGAATATCGCCCAGATAGGCAAAGCCATGGTAGCGCCCTGACCCATACTCATGGAATCGAAGTGGATATCACGCTCCTCACCACCTACCCAGCAGCCACTTACGAGTTGTGGAGTAAAGCCGATAAACCAACCATCGCTGTTATTATTGGTAGTACCGGTCTTGGCGCCAATCTGCCCTTCCAGGTTATAACGGTAGCGCAGTCTTCCTGCCGTACCATTATCCACAACGCCCATCAGCATGGTAAGCATCTTCATGGCATTATCGGCACTGATCACCTCGTTCATACGTGGCTGGAAGGTAGCAATCGTATTACCTTCATTATCCTCGATACGGCTCACAAACATTGGAGCAGTACGGATGCCGTGGTTGGCAAATACGGTATAAGCGCTCACCATCTCGCTGACACTTACCTCACATGGTCCCAGACAGAGACTCATGGATGCATGGATATCAGGACTGTTGATGCCGAAGTCGCGCAACATCTGTACGAACTGCTGCGGATTGAGCTTACTCATCAGATAAGCACTCACCCAGTTGCTACTCTGTGCCAACCCCCAACTCAGCGGTACCATCTGTCCGGCACGTGAATGGTTGGCATTGCGAGGTGTCCACGGACGACCTGCCACCATATAGGTCTGCTGACGGTTAGGCGCCAGATCGCAAGGCTGGAAGCCGTTAGACATCGCCAGACTGTAAAGGAATGGCTTGATGGTAGAACCCACCTGCCGGCGTCCCAGACTCACCATATCATACATGAAATGAGTATAATCCAATCCACCCACATACGCCTTCACAGCACCCGTTTTAGGATCCATGCTCATAAAACCGCTACGCAGAAAACTCTTGTAATAACGGATAGAATCGAGCGGACTCATCAGCGTATCAATATCACCATGATAGGTAAATACGGTCATTTCCTGCTTCTTGCGGAATGCCGCCTTGATTTCATCCTCAGAATATCCCGCAGCCTTCATCGTACGGTAACGCTCACTCTGGGTGATACTGCGGTTCAGTATACTCTTAATCTGTTTCGGTGTCAGCTTATCGCTGTATGGCGAGCTTGGTTTGCGGGCGATCTCCGCACTGAAGCGAGGCTGCAGATAGCGGGCTACATGCTGATACATAGCCTCTTCCGCATACTGCTGTATACGGCTATCGATAGTTGTAAACACCTTCAGTCCATCACTGTATACATTATATGGCGAACCATCCTTCTTATAGTTCTTGTTGCACCATCCATAGAGCGGATCATTCTCCCACTGGGTAGAATCCACCACAAACTGGGCACGGTTCCAGGATGGATAATCACTGCGCTCCGGACGCTTAGCCATCATATACTGGCGAAGGAACTCACGCAGATAAGTAGCCGAACCATCCTTATGGTCGGTACGGTGGAAATTGAGTGTCAGCGGCTCAGCAGCATACTGGCTATACTCGCTCCGGCTCAGATATCCCGCCTTCACCATCTGCGAAAGAACCACATTTCTGCGCTCCCTCGCTCTCTCCGGATAGCGAACCGGATTGAAGAGCGACGGATTCTTGCACAGTCCGATGAGCGTTGCCGACTCACAGAGGGTCAGATTCTTCGGTTCCTTATTAAAATAGGTATTGGCCGCCGTCTTGATTCCTACAGCATTGTGCAGGAAATCGAAGTAATTGAGATAGAGAGCCAGGATCTCCTCTTTGGTATAATAGCGTTCCAGCTTCACCGCAATCACCCACTCTATCGGCTTCTGCAACAATCGTTCCATTGTACTGCCTGCCTTCTCAGAATAAAGCTGCTTGGCGAGCTGCTGCGTGATGGTACTTCCACCACCCGCATTAGTCTGTCCCAGGATACCACGCTTGACGATGGCACGTCCCAGTGCACGGAAGTCGATACCTGAATGCTCATAGAATCGCTCATCCTCAGTAGCCACCAGTGCCTTTATTAAATAAGGTGACATTTTCTTGTAAGGAATCACGATACGGTTCTCCTTGTTCAGGTTCCACGTACCAAGCACCTTGCCATCGGCAGAGTAAACCTGGGTGGCAAATCTGTTGATAGGATTCTGCAGATCCTCGATGTCGGGCATGTAGCCAATCATTCCAAACCAGATGGCAACAAAGGCAAGAACTACCGTGAGTATTCCGGTGCCGAAAACAGCCCATAAAATATGTATAAATCGCTTTCTCATCACTATTTCTTTAAATATTTGTGCAAAATTACATAAAAGTTTTGACTTATCGCACATAAATCAGATTTTTTATGTAACTTTGGGGGCGATTTTAGAACATTCAATCATATTTCAAATGGAAAAACATAATTTTGTGACCATTGCAGACCTTTCCAAGGAAAAAATCATGTACCTCCTGGAAATGGCGCAAGAGTTCGAAAAGCACCCGAACAGGGAGTTGTTGAAGGGAAAGGTCGTAGCGACCCTTTTCTTCGAGCCATCTACTCGTACCCAACTCAGTTTCCAAACCGCTGCCAACCGTCTTGGTGCCCGTGTCATTGGTTTCTCTGATGCCAAGACATCCAGCACCACCAAGGGTGAGACCCTCAAGGATACCATCCTGATGGTAAGCAACTATGCCGATGTAATCGCCATGCGCCATTTCATCGAGGGAGCAGCCCAGTATGCCAGTGAGGTAGCACCAGTGCCTATCGTAAATGCAGGCGACGGCGCTCACATGCATCCTTCACAGTGCCTGCTCGACCTCTACTCTATCTACAAGACCCAGGGTACCCTGGAGAACTTAAACATCTATCTTGTGGGTGACCTCAAATATGGCCGCACCGTTCACTCACTTATCACAGCTATGCGCCACTTCAATCCTACCTTCCATTTCATCGCACCTAAGGAACTCGCCATGCCAGAAGAGTATAAACTCTACTGCAAGGAGCACAACATCAAATATGTTGAGCACGAGGACTTTAACGAAGATGTGATTGCAGGTGCCGACATCCTCTACATGACCCGTGTACAGAAGGAGCGTTTCAGCGACCTGATGGAGTATGAACGCGTAAAGAACGTGTATATCCTGAAGCGCGACATGCTCTGCAAGGCGAAGGAAAACATGAAGATTATGCATCCGCTGCCACGCGTGAACGAGATTGCTTACGATGTAGATGATGATCCACATGCATACTATATCCAGCAGGCTCAGAACGGTCTCTATGCACGTGAGGCTATCTTCTGCCACTGCCTCGGCATTTCGCTCGATGATGTGAAGAACGATAAGACCATTATTGGGTAGTGTTTAGTGATTATTAATTAGTGATTAATTATTAGTGATTAATTATGGCAAACAATAAAAGTCAATTAGTGGTTGCGGCTATCGAGAACGGTACCGTAATCGACCATATACCAGCCGAAAAGACCTATCAGGTAGTAAATCTGCTCCAGTTGGAGAAGATGGAGACTCCTGTTACTATCGGCTACAACCTGCCAAGCAAGAAGATTGGCAAGAAGGGCATCATCAAGGTTGCCAACAAGTATTTTACCGATGAGGAAATCAACCGACTCTCTGTCGTTGCGCCTAACATCGGACTAAGTATCATCAAAGACTACGAAATCGTAGAGAAGAAGACTGTCAAGACTCCTGATACGCTGAAAGGCATCGTAAAGTGCAACAACCCTAAGTGCATCACCAACAACGAGCCTATGCAGACCCTCTTCCATACCGTAGACAAAGTGCTCGGTATCGTACGTTGCCACTACTGCGACAAAGAGCAGCAATTGGGCAAAGTAGAGCTCTGCAAATAATAAAAACAGGTAGTTTATAACAAAAAGTAAGCAATATCACTCAAAATGTTACGATTTATTTGGTAGTTTGAGAGATATTGCTTATTTTTGCATCCGATTTCATTAAACATCAACCATAAAAAGTAAAGGGAAATGGTAAAAGATCAAGAGATTTTCGACTTAATCGAAAGAGAACATCAGCGCCAGCTGAAGGGTATGGAGCTTATCGCTTCTGAGAATTTCGTGAGTGACGAGGTGATGAACGCTATGGGTTCTTACCTTACTAACAAGTATGCCGAGGGTCTGCCAGGCAAGCGTTATTATGGCGGATGCCAGGTAGTTGACATCGTAGAGAACCTCGCCATCGAGCGTGTAAAGAAGGTGTTCGGTGCTGAGTATGCCAACGTACAGCCTCACTCTGGTGCACAGGCTAACGCTGCTGTTCTGCTTGCCGTATTGAAGCCAGGTGATACCTTCATGGGCTTGAACCTCGACCACGGCGGGCACCTCTCTCATGGTAGCCACGTCAATACATCCGGTATTCTCTACAACCCTATCGGTTACAACCTGAACAAGGAAACAGGCCGTGTAGACTACGACGAGATGGAGAAACTGGCTCTTGAGCACAAACCAAAACTGATTATCGGTGGTGGTAGCGCTTACAGCCGCGAGTGGGATTACGCCCGCATGCGCAAAATTGCCGATGAGGTAGGCGCTCTCCTCATGATTGATATGGCTCACCCTGCAGGTCTGATTGCAGCCGGTCTGCTCGACAACCCATTGAAGTATGCGCACATCGTTACTTCTACTACTCACAAGACCCTTCGTGGTCCTCGTGGCGGTATCATCCTGATGGGCAAAGATTTTGACAATCCATGGGGTTTGACTACCAAGAAGGGCGAGGTTAAGAAGATGAGCATGCTCTTGAATTCTGCCGTATTCCCAGGTCAGCAGGGTGGTCCGCTGGAGCACGTCATCGCTGCCAAGGCGGTAGCCTTCAATGAGAATCTGCAGCCTTCATGGAAGGAGTATGCTACTCAGGTAAAGAAGAATGCTGCCGTACTCGCAGATGACCTCATCGGTCGCGGATTCGGTATCGTGAGCGGTGGTACAGACAACCATTCTATGCTCGTAGACCTCCGAAGTAAATATCCAGATCTTACAGGTAAAGTTGCTGAGAATGCGCTGGTTGCAGCCGACATCACAGTCAACAAGAACATGGTTCCATTCGACAGCCGTTCTGCCTTCCAGACATCAGGTATCCGCCTGGGTACAGCAGCCATGACCACACGTGGTGCCAAGGAAGACATGATGCACCTCATTGCCGAACTCATCGAGGAGGTTCTGAATGCTCCTGAGGACGAGAAGGTCATTGCCCGCGTTCGCGAAAAGGTGAATGCTACAATGAAGGATTACCCTCTCTTTGCATACTAATCGTTACGGATAAATATAATTACAAACTGCGGGCCTTCCGTCCGCAGTTTTTTGTTTCATTTAATAAATAATAAAGAAAAGAAAAAATTTATGAAAAAGATGAAAAGCCTACTGCTCATGGCACTTGCGTTGCTCCCAGCGAGCAAAACTTTAGCACAGACCAACGCCCAAGTTTTCTACGACTTCGGCAGTGACCGCAAGTTTGTTACCCTCACACTCGAAATGTTCAAGCAGGACAAATGGGGTAACACCTATTTCTTTGTAGACCACGACTTCAATTACGACAAGATGGACACCAGCAGTCCAAACGTGGCACAGGGTGGAACCTATACTGAGATTTCACGTGCATTGAACTTCTGGCAGAACAGCCCAATGAAGAACTGGAGCCTCCACGTAGAGTATAATGGTGGTATTACCAAGAACTACCCTATCAACAATGCCTGGCTCTTCGGTGTGGAGTATTTCATGCACGACAAGAGTTTCAAGAACACCTTGACACTCCAGGCACTCTACAAGACTATCCGCAAGACCGACCAGAACGTGCCAATGCAGTTTACTGCTGTTTGGGGATGCAAAGACATCTTTGGATTAAAGGGATTGAACTTTAGCGGTTTCGCAGATTTCTGGTGGGAGAATCACGTAAGTATGCTTGACAAGCACGGAAACGTGAAAGAATTCCTCAAAGACAATGACGGCAACCTCATCAAGGACAATGACGGCAATCTCATGGCCAAAACCACTGCTGAGCACACCGTCTTCACTACAGAGCCACAGCTCTGGTACAATGTAGGTCAGCACTTCGGCTGCGAGAACCTGAGCGTAGGTAGCGAGGTAGAAATCAGCCACAACTTCGGCAGCAATGCCGGCTGGATGGTTCGCCCTTGCCTCGGTGTAAAGTGGGACTTCTAATTACGAATTTCTTAACTGCGGAAAATTTTCAAAATGAATTTTTGAAAATTTTCCGCAGCTAATCATTAACCACTTTATATTCTGTTTTTCAGCAACTTACGCTACTTTCTTACAGTCAATCCGCCATCAGAAATTCCTCCGATTCCGCCTTTTTTCTTATTGTACTGACGGGTTACACCGCTCAAGTTAACTCCGCCAACACCATCGGATGTAGCGTTTACACTTTGGCAGTCAACCTTGGCTTTCACGCTGCCCACGCCTTCGTTCTTGATAATCAGACTGCCGCCCTTAAACATTCCCAGACTAACAGAGCCTACGCCCTCATTATCCAGTTTCACACTTCCCATCTCAATCTTAGAGATTTTCACCGAGCCTACGCCTTCGTTATCAATGTTCATATCATCTCCAGCCACATCATCGATATTTACCGAGCCAACACCCTCGTTGGTTATCTCCAGTTTGTTGGCAAGAATCTTCCCAATCTTGACAGCACCTACACCCTCGTTATCGATTTCCAGTCTGTCGCTATTAATCGTCTTGGCACGGAAAGAACCCACACCTTCTCTCGTAATCTTCACCAGGTCAGGACTTGTGATATAAATCTTCAGTCTCTTATTATCACCGTTACATGAAGAAGGCACGTTCAGTCTTCCGTTCAATCCTATCTTCACTTCTCCATCCCGGTATACCACCTTGAGTTTCTCCTTCAGTTTCTTTACAAACTCCTGGTCCTTGATGGCAGAGTAATCCATCTTCACGCTGCATTCATTGCCGTCGTTCTGAGTATAATAAACATCGGCAATCACATCCACGTCGATCGCCTTGAAAGGCTTCTCGGTCAAATCATCCTGCGTAAAGTTTAGACTTCCCTTCATTTCACTGGCAGAAGATCCCATACTGCAAGAACTCAAGCCCATTGGGGC
>OKSM01000431.1_pt1 | contig 15013 bp, 14 predicted proteins | sample 1606281 | NCBI WGS metagenome assembly OKSM01 (sample SAMEA3879549, study PRJEB24766) | human gut metagenome | biome: human-associated habitat; feature: feces | place: USA | collected 1985/1987
CGTCATTGATACCATCACCAACAAAAGCCAATTTGCTTCCCGGTCTCTTTTTACTGTCTAAAAGCTCAACCTTTTCCACTTTTTGATCAGGAAACAGTTGTGCATAATATTCATCCAACTGCAATTCTTCCGCAACAGCCTTTCCGATTTTTTCATCATCACCAGTAAGCATGACTGTTTTTTCCACACCGATATGTTTCAAATCAGAAATTGCTTTTTTGCTGTCCGGCTTTACTTCATCTGTTATCAAAATGCATCCGGCATATTGACCATCTACTGCTACATAAACCTTTGTACCAACTTTTTCACAGGCTGTGTACTCCACATGCTCTGAATCCATAAGTTTCGTATTGCCAGCATAAACTTTCTTCTTTCCTGCCATGGCACTGATTCCATATCCGGAAATTTCCTTACAATCAGAAATCACTGACTGATCAATTTCTTTTTCATAAGCAGCAAGAATGGATTTTGCAATAGGATGGTTAGAAAAACTCTCTGCCTCTGCCGCATACTCCAGAACCTGTTCTTTTGAAAATCCATTTGCAGGCAAAATATCCGTCACATTGAAAACACCTTTTGTAAGTGTTCCGGTTTTATCGAACACAATAACGCTGACATTATTAAGTGCCTCTAAATAATTGCTTCCTTTTACAAGAACACCTCGTTTAGATGCTGCACCAATGCCGCCGAAGAAAGTCAGCGGGATTGAAATAACCAATGCACATGGACAAGATACCACAAGGAAAACAAATCCTCTGCGAATCCACTCTGTCCAGCCTCCGCCAAGAATGATCGGTGGCAGAATCGCCAGAAAAGCTGCTAAGATTACAACCACAGGTGTATAATAACGTGCAAATGTAGTAATAAAATTTTCTGTTGGTGCTTTTCGGCTTGACGCATTTTCCACAAGATCAATAATCTTTGAAGCCGTAGATTCACCAAATGCTTTTGTTGTCTTAATCATTAAGACACCCGTCTGATTCATACAACCGGAAAGTGCTTCGTCTCCTTTATGAACACTTCTCGGAACTGATTCTCCTGTTAAGGCCCTTGTATCCAGCATAGAATCTCCATCCAATACCACACCGTCTAATGGGATTTTTTCACCAGGCTTTACAATAATAATCTCACCAATGGAGACATTTTCTGGAGATATGGTAATCAATTCCCCATTTCTTCTTACTGTAGCAGAATCTGGACGTATATCCATTAAGTCTGATATAGATTTTCTGGAACGCTTAACAGCCAATGACTGAAAAAATTCACCTACCTGATAGAATAGCATAACAGCAACTGCTTCTGGATATTCACCAATGACAAAAGCCCCAATCGTAGAAACACTCATCAAAAAATGTTCATCAAATACACGCCCCTTTGAAATGTTCCTCACAGCCTGCCATACAACATCTCCACCAAGAATAACATAAGAAACAATGAGAAAAGCTAACTCGATAGGCAGTGGCACTTTCGCAAAAACAGTCAATGCCATACCAATGGCATAGATTGCTGCACCAGTCGCTAAACGAACTGTCAACTTCTTATCCTCATTGTTATAGGATTCATTGGCCTCCTGCTTTTTTTCCGGTATATAAGATTCCTGTACAATTTCAGAAACTTCCACATCTGGCTCATGGCTATGAACAATCGTTTCAATCTGACTGGCTATCGTATCTGCGGCTGTCTGAGCAACATTGATTGTAAGCGTCTGCTTCATCAGATTTACCACTGAGGATTGCACTCCATCCAACTCTCCGACTTCTTTTTCAATTTTTGCGGAACAATTTGGACAGTCCAACCCTTTTAATAGAAATATGCGTTTCATGATAATCTCCTTGTAATTTGTTTAATTGTTCAATTACTCAACTATCATATTAAAAAATATTATTTCTGCCAAAGATGCTCAAATCCCTTGTCAATAATCTCTTTCACATGATCATCTGCCAGCGAGTAGTAAACTATCTGTGCTTCTTTTCGGAATTTTACCAGATTCGCTAGGCGTAATGCCTTTAACTGATGCGAAATTGCAGATTTTGTTACCCCCAGTAGCACTGCAAGATCACATACACACATCTCACTCTGTTCTAGAGCGTGTAAGATTTGTACTCTAGTTCCATCTCCAAATAGCTTAAACAAAGAAGCCAACTGGATATAATCATCTTTTGGCTGCATCTTGGATTTCACATCATTCACAATATCCTCATGAATTACATCGCAATTACAAATATAAGACGTTTTTGGCATATATTCACCTCCAAATAATAATAGTTGAACAATTACTCAACTATTATTATACTTATTTTTAAATTAATGTCAATAAGCTGATGTTAGTTCCCCATAAATTTTACAATTAAAACCAGCTCTTTATTCTTTTCTTAATCTTTTTTCCCAGTATACCGTTTTGGCTTTCTTGTCACACTTCCTGTAAATTCCGATTTGTAAAACACATTCTTTTTTACATAGGCACAGTATACCGCATTTCCTGTGCCTATGCTATATCATTTAATACTTCTTCCGATATGAACTCATCCTCTCCACAGAAACCTCCGGATAAAAGTAAGTAAGAATCGTTGCTTTCGGAACTCCTGCAGCCAATGCTTTCTTCACTTCCTCTTTCTGCTCCGGTGTATATGACCAGTGCATCATTCGGTTTGTGATTGTATCCTCCCACTTCGGCTTCTCCCTTTCAGGATTTCTTACAGGCTTCTCTCCTCCATTGGTACTGTCGGAGTTCTCCGCTTTCTGCGACTCATCGGCATATTCAAACTCATTTGCCTGCTCCCTGTCGATTTTCGCCTTCTGCTCTGCCTCATCCTGCATTGAAAATCTCCTGCTTAATTCCTTATCCCCAAGCAGCATAAACTGCTCATAGGTCAGTGTATCAATATACACATTTTCGCCCTTATCCTTCATTTTTTCATAATGCTTAATGGCTTTTTCCGACAAAATCTCAAATGGCGGTCCAATGATACGATCAGCTCCCTGTGTCTTATGGACATAGGCTTTTCCCTTTCCGTCCGCTGTCTGATTAAACATCGGGTGTCGGAATGGAATATACTTATTGTCCATTATCGGATCAAAACCACGGATAAAAATAATACATTTCTTATTATCCAGCTTTCTGACCTCATCGGGTGTAAACAGTTCCCTGCCTAAAACATCATAATTCCTTGATGAGCTTCCCTGTCTGCCCTTTGTCTCTCCGCTTGATTTTTTATCAATCGTGCCTTTACCCAAAAGCTCCGAGACATACTTGTGTGTACTCTGCTCATTGCCTCCAAGATATATGAAGGTATCGCAGTTGCCGGGGATTGTTTCCCAAGTATCTTTGAAAAGTGCCTTTAGCTGGGCGAAATTCTGAATGATGATAATACTTGAAATCTCCCGGCTTCGCATTGTCGATAACAACGAACAGAAGTCATCAGGCAATGCGACATTCGCAAATTCGTCTAACATAAAGGTCACATGAATTGGAAGTCTGCCGCCACAGTTAAAGTCCGCCTGATAGTACAATTCCTGAAATATCTGCGTGTAGAGCATACCGATAATAAAGTTATAAGATTTGTCACTATCAGGGATTACACAAAAGAGTGCTGTCTTTGTCTCTCCATCCCCATTCACTCCAATACCGATATCTGACAGATTAAGCTCATCTTTTGAGAGTAATCGTAAAACCTGCTTATTCTCAAGAAATGCAAGTCTTGAGTTGGCACTGATGATAATGGAACGGACGGTATCTCCTGCACCTCTCATACATTTGTTGTACTGCTTTACTGCCGGATGATTAGCTCCAAGCGGAGAACTTTCCTCTAAAAACTTCATACGCACATCCAGCTTTGATGCCTTCCCCTGCTCTGTAACCTCTGCCTCTCCAAGAAGCTTCAGTACTGTCTCAAAGTTTCTCTTTGCCGGCTGTACCTCCAGCCACACATAATAAAAGATAGCCTGTAAGAACAATCCTTCCGCTTTTTCCCAGAACGGATCACTTGGTGTCGCTCCCTTTGGTGTCGTATTGCTGATAAGGTTTGTAATCAGCTTGACCACATCTGTTTCCTCTCTGATATAGGAAAATGGATTGTAACAGTCTGATTTATCCATCTCTAACAGATTAATGACTTTCAGGTTATATCCGTTATTTTTTAACATCTGCCCGCAGCCTCTAAGGATTTCTCCCTTTGGATCGGTACAGATAAAGGAACAGTTATGCGGCATCTGCATAAGATTCGGCTTTACTTCATAAAATGTTTTTCCTGCTCCGGAACCACCACAGATAAGTATATTTCCATTGAGCTTGAGTCTCCTAAAATCCAGCGACATCTTCACATTCTGGCTGAGTATCCGGTTGAAATTTTCATCCTTATCTGCAAGTATCTTGTTGACCTGCTTCGGATTTTCAAATCTTGCCGTACCAAATTCTTTGCCAGGCATATAGTTTCTCTGACTGGTGTAATACATGACAATAGCCATCGCATAGATACCTAATGCAATGGCTACTGCTTTTACTGTATTTGAATTGTAATAATTGGCAAAAGGAACAGCACATACTTCATTGAATCTGTCCATAAATTCATTAAAGGCAATCCCTTCCGTCCACGCACCATTTATCAGATAACCAAGATACCCTGCTAACACTGCACCCACAAGAATGAATATCAGTGACGGCTTTTTCTTTGTTGTCTGCATAGGCTGCTACCTCGCTTTCTTTGTGGTAACAGTTTTCTTCTGTGTGGTCTTTTTCTGCTGCTTCTGCACTTTCTCGTAACGCTCCCTGACAGATGACTCCACCTTGTCGTAGTGAGTATAAAGCTCGGTTCCTTTCTGGGTTGTCACCACACGATTCTGCTCATCGTAGAGCTTATAATCCTTGGTGGAATCAAGGAAGGTAAGCATTGTCTTTCCACCATGAATCTCCATGATGTTTTCCTTACGGAGCCATACATATCTTGCCTCTTCTCCCCATGTGCCGGGAACTCTGGTCTTAACAGCATGGTCATTTTCTTCGATAATCAGCTTCTTGCTGATTGTCACATCTGACAGGTTCGCATTTTTTGATGCTGCAACTGCCCTCATTCTCTCAGCAAGGTCCTGATAGCCTCTGACACGGTTGATAAATGCATCCTTGTCCATCATGACTGTATGGGTGCCATCCTCATTTTTCTTTCCAAGCACACCGATTGTCTCAAGCTGTTTGATAACACTTTCAGCCTGCTCACCATTGATACTGAAATTCTCCTTGACCTGATCCACACTGATAGCTTTCTTTTCCATTGCAAACATTCCGACCTTTTCGATCAGTCCGTCAATAGCGGTATTAACCCTATCCCCTTCTATCGTGTGGCTTTTCTCGTTTCCCTGCTGTTTCTTCAAAAAATCCATCAGCTTGCCAAGGGATTTTTCATCTCCATTCTTCAGATAATCGTCAAATGTAGCAATCTTACCAAACTTGAGCTTCTGTATCATCATATTCACACGGGGAACTGCCTCTGTATGAAAGATTACCTCACTCAGTCCATCTTTCCTGTTACAGTCTGGAAGTACCGAATACAGGATTCCATACTTCTTTGCCATCTTTTCAACCTTTTTCATATCTTCGGTATTAAACTGTAACACCTGTAAATCGCCACCTTTTAAGATCAGCTTTCTCATGGATGTCTTGCCAAGTGACTTTTCATAATCAAGCATCCCTTTTAAGAAATCTATTGCCTTCTGCATGGCAGCAATGCCGCCGCTTCCTACCTTCATGGCAATCTCAATGCCATCATAAGCTACACGGATGATCTGCACCGCTTCCTGAATCTCTTCTGCCATTATCGCACCTCCACTTTCTCTCTGACTGTTGTTTTAAGCGTTTCTGTCTCTGTAGTACGGATTTCCTCGGCTGATACATCAATACCATAAGCAGTCAAAATATCTGCCAGATGATTGATTGCTTTCTCCTCCTCGATACGATACATTTCAAGTGCCACAAGCAGGTTTTCCACCTGTTCCACCCATGCAGGCTTCATATCATATTTAGACCTGTATGTGACCATAATCTCGTCCGACTCAGCCTTATCCGCTGAATGTGCCAAAGCTTCAATAAGAGAAATCGTGTCTTCCTTGCTGCCGCTTCTGAATGCGAACTGGACAACAAAGTTTTTCTCTTTCTCTGTAAATTGATGCTCCACACCATTCATCTCTGTTACTGCTTCATTTACTACTGCTAAATTCATAAGTTCCTCCTAATCTGCCATACTGTTTTCAAGCACAGCAATCTCAATGATCTCCTTCATCTTTTCCGCTGAAATGTTGTTGTTTATGAGCTCTACAAGCTGTGACTCAGTAAGTCCCTTTTCTATTGCACTCTTAATCTGCACAAGCTGCGCCGGAACAAGGTCTCCCGATGCAACCAGCTTTACAATGTCTGCTCTTGACTTTTTCTTAAATGACAGTCTTGCAAAAAGACTTGCCACTCCGCTGTTGCTGCTCTTTCTCACACTTCGCTCAATCGGAAGTCTCTGCACCACATTTCCAGTACCATCAACTACCGGAATCTGATAATAGACCGGAATCCCATTTGCCACAGCCTGCATATTCTTTGGAACTGCAACTGTATCAACCATCTTTTTATCTTCCTGTGATACTGACTGGCTTTCCTGCGGCTCTGCCTTACTTTCTGCCTCTTTCTTATTCTCTGTGGCAACACTTATGATCTTATCTTCCAATGACTCTATTCTGTCTCCCATACGCTTCATCTCCTTATCCTTTTTCTCAATATCATCCCTGAGTCTTGCAATCGTACTGCTTGCCTTATTCAGTTCATTCTGCTGACTGTTGATAAGAGCATCCTTATCCTGGTTCTCCTTGACCAGACGCTCCCTGACTTCCTCATCATCTTTGGAAGTTTCTATTTCAGAAAGCTTCTTATTCAGGGCATCATACCTTTCATTCTGGTGATTGATTTTTTCGACCACTTCATCCATCTGGGCTACAAGACTTTTCACATACTCTAAATCCTGTGGCACCTGCTCTTTAGCTTTATTAAGCTTATCTAATACGACATCAAACATCCTGCGCATGTTTACTGCTGTATCATCTTTTTGGACTACCTCTCTGATTGCATCAATCGGCACACCTTTTTCATAGTAATCTAATGCTGTCTGCATCTTAGGTGCTGCCATCCTGCTATCTTTCAGCAGCGTTAACAACTCTTCTGATACACCCTTATGCAGACATTTTGATAACACCTTCATCTGCTCAATGTCATAACTTTTGTTAAGATACAGACCGATTTCATCATCAGTCAGTCCATATTCATAATCGCTTTTGACAAGAGCAATAACCTCACTGTCCATATGCTTATTACGAAGAATCTGTATCTTTCTCTCAATCGCCATTTCACTTAATGGCTCTCTTTTTTCTTCCATATATGCCTCCTAACCACTAAAAAAACAGCCTAACGTATCGGCTGTTCTTTTCTGTCTCTTATTGTTTCTTTGTCATACTGCTTCTCTTCTGCCGAAGCTGATACCGTAAGTTCCTTCCATATTGATCTTCCAAGGCTAAGTTCCTTTGATACCGCCCGTTCTGCCTTACAGTCCTGTGCATACTTGCTCTCATATTTCTTTCTAAGACTCTCGACCTCTTCCACACTGTATCCCTGTGCTAAAAGTTCAGTGTTAAGCCTTTCCCATGCATTGTGCTCATCTTCAAAGAAGGTATCCCCACTCTGATAACACGATTCCGCATCATCAAGCTCCCGGATCTGTTCAGCCTTGTCAAAAATATCTTTGAATCTTTCCTTAGCCTTATAGGTCTTACTCTTTTCCTTTGATGCTTCTTTCTTCTTATCCGTCAGATTATCAAGTACCGACACAAGTTCTTCCGCACTCTCAATCTTATGCCTTACCAGAAATAGATACTGCTCCTGCAGCTTATGCATCTTTCGGATATCATCCTTATACTTCCATACCTGACTGTATGGCTTCTTTTTCAGCTTTCCAATCCGGTAAAGCTTTGCATAATATCTTTTCTGCAAGCCTGACATCTTCGCCCTGCGGTATCTTTTGACATAGCACTTTACTATCGCTGCCTGTTTTTCCTCATTCTGTGACTGGTAAAAAGATAAATCTTCCTTAGCAATACGCTCCACAATAGCTTCCTGTGAATAATTCTCGCCAAGAGTCTTACATCTTCTGAATCTTGTCATCCCCTGTGGTCTGACTGCCAGATACTTTCCCTGCTTGACCTCATATCCTTTTTCCGACAGCAGCTCCAGAAATCCACTGAAATCATTTGCCTGTAAAATGCAGGCATCAAGATCTCTTTTTATCATATCTGCCCACACAAAGCTGCCTTCACGATATTCGCTCCAGTCCTTATAATTCTCATGCTGTTTCTCTTTGCTGCCATCCTCCACATCTATAATGGAAAGACCATACTCCTGACACAGCTTATTGGTAATCGGCTGGATATACTTTGCCCAGTCACCTTTCTCGTAGCGATACTTTTTCCCATCCACAAAGCTTACACTGTTAAATACAATGTGTGAATGAACATGGTCTGTATTATCATGAACCACAAATACTGCTTCATAGGCATCGCCAAGATATTCTGCTACAAACTTCTGTGTTATCTCAAAAGCCCTGTCCGGTTCCACCTCATCCTCTTTGAAAGAAAGAATGATATGATACCCCTGTCGCTTGTCTGTTTTTCCAAACTGCTTCTTTGTATCCATCATCTGTTCAAAAGCCATATCTGCCTGACAGTTAACAGCTCCCACAAGTCTTCCTCTCTGAGTTTTCTCAGGATTCATCACATAATCCAGTGCCCGTTTCAAATGCCTTGCATGAAAAGAATTCCCGCTGTCCTTCATGTGAAGTATCTTACTGATTGCCAATCTTTACCACCGCCTCATCTACCTTCTGATTCAGTTTTCGCATATAAGCTATCAGCTGTGTCTTATCTTCCTTGGAATACAGCCCGGCATTGCTGTTAAATACTATCTGATTGATAAGCTCTTTAAGAAGTTTCCTTACTTCCGGATAATCATTTGGTTTCTGACTGATTAGAAGCCTGATATATTCGGCTTCATTCATTCCATTTGCCTTTGCCTTATCAGAAAGTACCTTCGCTTCCTGTGGCATAAGTCTTAGTGTTTTCCTTATACAATGAACTTTATCAGCCATAGAATCACCTTCCTCTCTTACCCGTACTGTATTCTCTTACTCCTTCTGCTACTGTTACAGCAGCTTTTTCCAGTTCTTTATTACCCAGCTGGGCAATAACCCTGTCTGCAAGCTCTGTAGCAACTTCTATAAGTTCCTTACCATAACTGGTTTTATCAAACAATCTGTCCAGTCTCTTTTCATCTGCTTTCAGACTTTCATACTTGCTCTGATACTCGTTATAGTCGTTAAAATCCTTTGGATCACTCCTGTGTGCTTCCGCATCAAGTATCAGTTCATAGTTCCATTCACAGACAATATCTATAACATCATCTATCGGGTATGGTTCAATTTCACCATTCTCCTCAGCTACATCCTGCCTGTACATCTTCCCATCTGAATCTATGCCAATGGCATAATCATGTCCTTCCATATAGTTAAGCAGAATTGCAGCATCTTCTATCGAAGGGTTTAGTAAGATATCAAATGTGTCTGCCCAGGCAATAAGTTCCTCTGGTTCTGCGATTATTGTAAGTTCTTTATCCATTGCTTTCCTGCACCTCCCTTATCCGTGTTTTGTATATCTCTTCCACCCACACGCCTGTCTGAATCTCTTAGGTTTACGGCTAGATACGCATTAGAGACATCTCTGTCCTAATGCCATCTAGTTAGGGAGAAAATCTCCCTAAAACCCTCTGTTTATGAAAGTGGGGGCGCTTTTTGCCCCCACTTTGCTACTTTGGGGGCGCTTTCTGCCCCCATTTTGTTATTTTGGGGGCGCTTTCTGCCCCCACTTTTATTTTTGCTTTCGTCCGGATTTTGTCGTGTCCAAATTGTGGGGGCACTTTTTGCCCCCACTTTGACATTTTGGGGGCGCTTTCTGCCCCCACTTTGCTGTTTTGGGGGCGCTTTCTGCCCCCACACATCAAAATCCGGTTTCTCATGCCCTGACTGGTTCATCTGCTCGCTTATTCATCCTGTTCAGATTAAGCTTTGCCGCTACAAGCCACTCGTTGTAATCCTTATATCCGGCAGGTGGCGGACAGTCTTCTACCTCATATCCAAGCTCATAATACTTTCTCATAAGTTCAGCTGCTGCTTTTCTCCCCGGCTCATCTCCATCAAGGCAGAACCGGATGGAAGTAATCTGCGGATGTTCCCGAAGAAAAGTCTCAAGTGGTGCATCTGCAAGCATCCCAAGTGCCAGCTTATTCGATTCATAATCTGCGAAGATATCGACATAACTCATAAGGTCGATTGCAGCCTCAAATACTACAAGCTCTGTACTGTTAACATTTACCACATTAAATCCATAGTTTTTATCATTTCCTGTGACATCACACTTGAATGGCTTGCCCTGCTTATCAAACACTCCCCGCATACTTGCAAATCTTGTCACTCCATTTTTATCATTTCCTTTGAAAACAACATTGTGGTAATGCCTGCTCTCATAAATCAGTCCATCTTTTAAAAACAGATCTATGACAGTCCTGCTGATTCCTCTCTCCTGATTCAGATATGAAATAAGATAGGAATTATCTCCTGCCGGTTCCGGTAGGACAAATGGCTTTCTCTCCTCTGCCTGCTTCTGCGATACCTGATGAACAAGAGGCTGCTTTACAGGCTTCTCAATTCTTCTGTATCCTGCGAAATCTAAAAGCCAGAACACAGCCTCTTTTACACTCATTCCACAAAATACCCGTAAGAAATCTATCTGTGAGCCGCCATTGTTGCCTTTGTCAAACTGCCTTGACCATCTGTACCAATGGCTTCTGTTATAGATACGGATGGAATCCATCTCCTTTAAAGTGTGGTATTTGCCAATCCTCTTTACTGTATACCCAAGGCTTTCTGCTACTGCACACAGGTCAACACTCTTTGCTATGGCAAGCTCTTCATCCGTAAATCTTCCATCCATGCTTTCACCTTGCCTTTCCCTGCTCTGCTACAAGCGGTGACTTGATGTCAAGTGTCCGGTAATCTGTGCTTAGGGTAATCTTAGGATTATCAATCATGCCTTTTTCCCTGAAACTGAAAAATTCACGATTGTCTCCACCGACTATGATATGGTCAATGAGCGGTATTCCCATCAGTTCACACAGCTTGTTCATGCGGTCTGTCATCATCGTGTCTGCCTTGCTTGGGAATACATTCCCGGATGGATGACAATGGATTAACATCATGCTTGCCGCATTGCTTAGGATACTTGATTTAAACAGCTCTCTCGGATGTGCCATTGCCTCATTTAAAGAACCAACACTTGCAAAATGCACATTGATAGGTTTTAAATCTGACCTTAGATTGACCACACACACTACTTCCCTGTCAAACTGGCACATACAGTCTCCCATGACAGCAGCTATATCCGCCGGATTGTTAAAGGTATGCTCCGAATAAATCGGAGCATCCTTTACAAGTCTTACCGAAACCACATCAAGCTTGAAGTCATTCTTCTTTGGCATCAGACACCGCCTCCTCTCCAAACTCGACACGGATAACAAAGTCACCTTTCTGGCTGTTTATGAGAGCAATGAGTTCTTCCATTGTAAGTTCCTGCTCCATAACTGCCTCCTATCTGGACTTTTCCTTCGCATCATATACAAGGGGAGGTTCTGCAACGATACCATCAAGTCTCTTGTTTGGTGTATCAGTTGCAAGGGTGAGTTTTCTTAAATCCTTATCATAGTGATATACCTGATTGGAAAGTCTCTCGTCCAAAGATACCTCCTGCATATTTACCTCGACTACCATCTGTGCAAGCATCTCAGGGCTTCCCATATCTGAAGATACTGCAATAACCTCATGCACGCTCGAAGGGAGAATATAAAGGTCACTCTCTAAACTCTCTGCCAGCTCATGAAGCTCATTCTCATAAAGCATGGATGCTGCACCATTGATACCCTTTTCATTGGAAATCACCCACATCGTCTGCTCCGGTGGAATCTCAGCTATCATCATCTCTGCGATCTCCTGTGGCATCCCATCCCTTGCGAACATTTCTTTCATAATGTCATTCATGCTACGAACGACAGGTGGGAAGAGTCTTCTTGTGTTTTCCGCTGCATACTTAAAGAGCTGTTCCTCGCTCATTCCAAGTCTTTTCGCAAATTCATTTGTAATTTTTGAACTCTGCACCGCATCCTTATCTGCACTGATTATTACCTTATACACAATAGAAAGATCCTGGAACTCTCTGTGCGGCACCTGTTCCAAAAATGTCTTATTCTGCTCTGTATTGATGAGCTGGAATACAATCTTCTCGTTAGCATCCTTCATAATGCTGTCCACATCAACAACCGGAACCTGCTCATATGCCCTTTCCATAAAGTCACATGCAGCCATAAGTGTTTCCTCAAGATCACCACAGTCCTGATACTTCTTATACATGTCATTGATATAAATCGTAGGCGAAATATTCCTGCCTTCCTCTCGTAAGATGATGCCATCAAGAGTCACATTCACCTTTTCCACGGGTTCTGCCACAAGCTCCATTCCTTTGAACTTCTCAGGCATATAATCCATAAACTTTTCTTTTACTACTTCCTTAAAAATCTCGTAATTCATCATATTACGGTTCCTCCTTAATCTAAATTGTCATACAAAATCCCTTCATCCTCGGGATTTTTGTGTTCTCTGTAACTGTTGTCTTCTTCGATTCCCATATCAAAAGTGGTATGAGATTTTCTTTTCTTTCTGTAATAATTCTTGAGAAACATGCACTTTCTACAGTCCTCACAGAATAATTCTTCCGGCGGAATGCCAAGTGCCTTTGCAATCCTGTTCAACGTTCCCGTCCTTGGAACTCTTGAACCATTTTCGTATTGGGCAATTCTTACATCACCTCTATTTTCAAAACCACTTTTCTCGCCCAGTTCCCTGAGTGTCATTTTTTGTCGTTTTCTGTAATATCTGATTCTTTCTCCTACCACTGTTTGTCCTCCAAATCAAAAAAAGCAGGGAACATAAGTCACTGGCTTACATTCCCCGCAAGGTTAATTGTTACTGTTTATTCTTTTTCTTTCTTCCACGAAGTCCTACTCCAACACCTGTAATAAGTGCAAGTGCACCAATTCCAAGATAAAGAAGCGGATTTGCATTGTCGCCTGTCTGTGGAAGCTTAGGCTCTGTCGGTACATTGACAAGCTTAAGTGTTGTTACAACAACTTCCGGTGCATTGTCATCATATCGAAGAGTTACATCGTGAGCTGTTTCATCAAGGATATATCCGTCAGCTGCTTTTGTCTCAACTACTGTATAATGGATATCTTCCTTAAATGAACCATCCTCATTGTAAGTACAGATAGGAAGCTCCTTGCTCTCTGCATGACCATTCTTGTCAGTAGTGAGTGTATCAAGCACCTTTCCGTCCTTATCCCTTACTTCAAATACAACACCCTCGATCGGCTTTCCGGTTACTTTGTCAGTTTTCTCAATGACAATCTTACCGACTGCCTGTTCATCTTTCATGGATACCTTCTGGATTTCTGCTGTCTCCTTTACTTCAAAGGTTACATCACTTGCCACCTTATATCCATATGGTGCAGATTCCTCTCTGAGTGTGTACTTTCCGACAGGAAGTCTCTCAATCATATGAGTCTTTCCTGCCTCTGATGTCCAGCTCTCAACAAGCTTTCCATCAGCATCAATAACCGAAAGCTTTGCTCCAGGCAATTCTTTCTTGCCTGTGATATCAGTCTTTGAAATTTCTACCTTGATCGGTGCATTTTCAAATGCTGCCTCAAACTCGATAACCTTTACCTTATCTCCCTGATATGAAGCATCCACATCAAAAATCTTATCAGACTTCACATAGCCCTTTGGTGCCTCAATCTCTTTGACATAATACTGTCCAAGCGGAAGGTCAGAGGTAAATGTTACTTTGCCATCCTTTCCAGTAACACCTCTCTCAATCTGTGTATCTGCTTTGACAATGACTTTTCCATCTTTATTTACGATATCCTCTTTCGCAAATAAGCCGAATACTGCACCTTCAAGAGCATTCTTCGTCTCTGAATCAGTCTTTGTGACAGTAATCTGCACCTTCTGTCTCTCATTGGTTACATCCATTCCCGCAAATACAACCTTTGTATTCTGGTCGATATAAGAAAGGTCTGCATCAATCGGTGTATCATCCAGCACAAATCCATCTAATGTCTTTGTCTCTACAAGATAATACTTGCCAAGTGGAAGGTCATCAATTCTTGCGATACCCTTATCATTTGTCACGATGGTTGCCACCTTGTCTCCTGCCTTATGATATACAGTGTCAAGTCCGTCAGCACTTACGATATCCTCTTTTGCATATACATCAAAGGTTACTCCTGCAAGACTGTCCTTGAAGTAATTGAAAATGAAATCATACCAGTGTCCCTTCATAAGAGTGGTATCTGTTACAAACTCACCATCCTTGTTGATTACGATAGAACCTGTCGGAACCTCGTCCTTCATCTCGACATGCTGCACATCGCCTGTATCCTCTACTGTAAACTGAATATCGGTTGCTTTCAGGTATCCGTATGGAGCAAACTCCTCACAAAGTGTGTAAGTCTCTCCTACGACAAGTTTCTTGATCACATGTGCTTCCTTAGCATCAGATGTCCATGTGTCTACCACATTTCCATCCTTATCAAGTACAGTAAGTGTTGCACCACTAAGCTCTGCGCCACTTGTAATATCCGTCTTTGTAAATTCAAAGGTTGTCGGAGTATTTTTATACTCGCTGCTATATACAGCAGTTTTCACATCCTGTCCCTGATACTTGGTATCAAAGGTTACTACCTCTTCGTTTGTCACATATCCGGCAGGCTTTACAAGCTCCCTTGCAACATATTTTGCAAATGGATAATCCTTAACAAAAGCAATCTTTCCAT